>Ga0208198_1000054_pt1 | contig 146936 bp, 119 predicted proteins | sample AD_JPNTR2_MetaG_FD_184446 | JGI IMG/M metagenome (GOLD analysis project Ga0208198, IMG submission 184446) | Active sludge microbial communities of municipal wastewater-treating anaerobic digesters from Japan - AD_JPNTR2_MetaG (SPAdes) (version 2) | ecosystem: Engineered > Bioreactor >...
GCTTCCATTAATATAATTGATGTCTCTGAAGCCTAAATCAATTATATTTTGAATGTTGAGATCTACATCATTTATTTTATTTCTTATTTTTGTTGCATTGTAGAGGATCCCCGAATCTTCAGCCTGTCTAACGACTTCTGTGAGTTCGGTTGAAAAAACATTAAATCCTAAAGATTCCAAATATTCTATGTCGAGAGCAGGGCTTACAACGGAGTTTACAGGCGGAAGTTGGGCTTTATCGCCAACAAACATAAGTTTACAGTTATTATCGTTGTTGTAAACGAAATCCAAGAGGTCTTGCAATAAGTTGCCGCTTCCGAAAATATTGTCCGAAGTTTCAAAATTATTTACCATTGAGGCTTCGTCAACAATAAAAAGAGTATTTTTTAATTTGTTAAAGTTAAGAGTGAATCTTGCTTCCGGATCGGAATTGTTTTTTCTGCGGTATATAAATCTGTGAATAGTAAATGCAGTGCGTCCAGAATATTCGGTGAGTACTTTTGCAGCTCGTCCAGTGGGAGTGAGAAGAACAGTTTTTGTTTTATAATAGCTTAAGGCTTCAATAATTGCTGATATAAGAGTAGTTTTGCCTGTTCCTGCATATCCGTATAGTACAAATATTCCTTGCTTATCTTTATTTTTTAAAAAATTGTAGATTTCCGTAATTGCTTTTAACTGACTACTTGTAGGGGTGTTGTCAAGATGTTTTATTATAATATCTTTAAAAATGTTTACTGACATAAAATAAAATTGTAAAAAAACTGTTTGAATTTTGAAAAATAATTTAATTTTGTGCAAAACTAATATTAAAATTACTAATAATGAATAAGACAGTTGATATTATTATTAAGGTGGTTCTTTTAGGTGTAATTGTAACCCTTGCATATCTTATTGTTGCGGGTATTCAAAACCCGATAGATTTTGAAAAAGAAAGGGCTTTCAGATTTAATGTAACTATCCAGAGATTAAAGGATATTCGTACTGCTCAGGTTGCTTTTAGAGAAAGATACGGATATTTTACACCTTCGTTTGACACTCTTATTCATTTTATTAATAGTGATAATATCAGAGTTATCAAGGCTATAGGTACCGTTCCAGATACTTTAACCGAAAAAGAAGCTTTGAATCTTGGTATTATCCAACGTGATACATTTTTTGTACCAATTAAGGACTCTTTGTTTAAACACATCAATTATAAAATTGAAAATATGAGATTTTCTCCGGTTGGCAAGAAAGTCGAATTTAAAATGGATACTGCTTCCGTTCTTACTGGTTCTGGAGTTTGGGTTAAAGTTTTCCAGTGTTATGTTTTGTATGATGATATTTTAGATGGTCTTGATCGTCAACTTATTATTAACTATAAATCTCTTAAAAAAGATACTTGTTTACGCGTTGGCTCTTTAACCGAAGCTACAAACAATGCCGGTAATTGGGAATAATCTTTAAATGAAAGAAATCAGAATAAAATCAAAAGATTTTTTTGATCCCGATATTGAAAGATTAAGTTTGTCCATCCTAATAAATAAGGATGGACTTTCTTATTCTGTATTTAATGAAGACGAAAAACAATATGTAGGGTTTATCTCAAATAATTTCAAAACTAATCAAGATAAATATTCTTTGTACACTAATGTTTTTGAAAAAGATAAATTAACTCATCCCGGTTATAATTCAAAAATAATATTTTCAACTTTCAAGAAATCTATTGTTCCTAAATCAATTTTTCAAAAAGATAAAATTTCTCACATTTTTAAATTATCTCATTTTTTGAACGATAACGAAATTCTGCTCTATAATCAAATTGACGATATTGATGCAATTATTATTTACGATGTTGACAAAAACGAGTACGAGTTTATTAAAAACCATTTTCCTAAAGCCGAAATTTTTTGTGATGCCTCTGTTTTTGTAGAGAATTCGTTATTGAAACTACGTAACGATGAAAATCGTCCTGGCAATAAAGTCTTTGTTAATATTGCTCCGGATTTTTTTGATGTACTCGTTTTTAATGAAGAACTTAAACTGTTCAACAGTTTTAAATATAAAACGGCAAATGATTTTCTGTACCATCTAGTAAATATTTTTAATCAACTTCGACTTAAAGCCGATACAACTCAGGTTGAAATTAGCGGTTTTATTGATCCTGCTGATATTTCAATTATAAACTTACGTAAATTTATTGCAAATATTTACTTCACTTCATTGAATAGAAAATATAAATATTATTATCGTTTTCAGGAGATTTTACCTCATTATTTTTCGATAATATTAAATTCATAATTATAAATGCGTATAATAGGAGGAAAATATAGAGGAAAAATTATTTCTCCACCGAGCAATTTTAGATCAAGACCAACAACGGATTTTGCCAAAGAAGCATTATTTAACGTGATCGGAAACTATTTCAATTTCGATAATATTACCGTACTTGATTTATTCAGCGGAACAGGAAGTATTAGTTACGAGTTTGCCAGTAGAGGAACAAAAAATATTGTGGCTGTTGAAAAAAATTTTATTCATACTAAATTTATTCAGACCACAATAGAAAAACTTGGTTTTAGTGATAATATCAGGCTTATTAAATCTGATGTTTTCCGATATCTAAAATCAACAAAACAAAAATTCGATTTAATTTTCGCAGACCCTCCTTACGATCTGGAAAATATCCCAGAAATATATGATTTGGTTTTTACAAAAGAATTATTGACAGATAAGTCGCTTCTGATTATTGAGCATTCGGCGGAGATTGATTTTAGTTCGTACAAATATTTTTTGATGAAAAAAACTTATGGAAGCGTGAATTTTAGTTTTTTTGACCCGGAGCTGGAAAGTTAGAAATTACAAGTTATAAGTGTAAAAGTTTTTTATTTGGATAGTACTTCGGTGCCTGCAACTTTTCTATTAGTACTGTGTTTGGCGAAGCCTAAATGATTAGGTATACACAAGCTGAAATTACCGGTATAAAAATATTATCAAACCTTATGGAATATTCTTTTATTTCGATATTAATTTAGAATAAAGCTATTATTAACTCTTTAATAAATAAAAATGCAATGAAACAACTTACTGCAAGTTTAAGAACAATCCCAAATATCAATCCCAAAAATGAACCTAATGATGCAACAAGAGATTTTGAAAATTTATCGGGGTCTTTAACATTTTTTCTAATTTGATAATGATAAAAAAGTTCACCAATGAGTGCTCCTAAAAAAGGGAAAATAAAAATTCCTAAAGGAGCAAAGAATAATCCAATTATTACTCCTATTCCGCTACCACGAATTCCCCATTTTGTACCACCGGCTTTTTTTGTTCCCCAGGCAGGAACTACATAATCAAGAATTGTTGCAATAAGTGCTGCTGATGCGGTGAATATTAATGTGAAGGTCGAAAAGTTTACAATACTCGTAAAGTGAAGTAAAAGTAATCCAGCAAAGCTTAATGGCGGTCCTGGAATTACAGGTAAAATACACCCGATAATTCCAGCAATTATTAGAATAGAACCAAGTATAATAAGAACAATGTCCATTATCTGATTTTTTCTTTTAGTCGTTTCTCAACTTCATGCTCAATCTCATTTTTTGAAATTTCAATTGCTACATAGTTATAATGAAGGCCTTTACGGTATTTGTCGCGGTTGCAAACAATATTTATATCGCTCAAAATAGTTTTGCGAGCTATGGTAATTTTTGTCTCGTAATCAGGATCTTCGAGAAATAATTTGTGATTGTATTTTTCGAGAATATAATCATCAATAAGTTTTGAAGCATTTTGTTTTGCTAAAAATAAAGACTTTTCAGCAGCAAGCTGTGGATTAGAGCTTTTTGCCTCTGCATAGCAACGTATGTATTTGTCGTCGCTTAAGTAATTTTTGCAAACATTTCTATTAAGTATATCGCAGGAAATCAAGGTAATACTTATGATTAAACTTAGCAATGCAAATTTTTTCATTTTAAATTTTCAATTTTTATTAGCTCAAAAATAAATTATTTGGCCATATGTTTGTTATAATTCTGAAATTCTATAATTTTTTTACACTTTCTTTTACAATCCAACCCTGTTTCCCGTCTGCAAGCCTAATCTTATACCAGTTGTTTAATGAATCCAATATTTCAACTTTTAAACCTTCATTAATTTCAAACATATTGGTCCCTTCTTCTTGAGGACTTGATTTTACCATAACAGGATCGAATATTATTGCAAATTTATTTTTTGTTATGTTATTCGTCTGTTTTATACTGAATAATAGAGATAATGAGAAGAAAAAAATAAAAATAATTCCTGTATAAAATCCTATCTTTTTTTGAGTTAAGGTTTTACCAAAGAGATAAATTATTATAGCTGTTAACAAAAAAACGAAAAACATAATACTCAAAACAGCCCAGGTATTTGCAGAAAACAAGTTAAGGGTCTGTTTATACCATGAGATAAAGAAAAATTCGGGCAAAGGTTCTACTTTGTTTTTTATTTGTGAGTATGCGATTTTCAGGTTATGATTTATATCTGGGTCGGAGGGATTGTGAAGTTTTGCTTTTTCGTAATAATAAATTGCAGAGGCAATATCACCGGACTTGAAATAAGCGTTGCCAAGATTGTAATATAACTCAGAAGAATAATATCCCGATTTTAAAATTTCGAGATAAACTCTTACAGAATTTTTGAAATCGTTTTGCATATAGAAGTTCAAAGCAGAATCCTGTAAGTTTTTAATTCTTTGATTGGGTTTGCCGAACGATATAATACTTTCGCTGAAAATTAAAATTAATATTATGATTATTACTTTTTTCATATCTCAAATCTTTATAAAACTTGATCTAATTTTTCAATTATCTCGGCTGCTTTTTTGTAAATTTCTTGTTTATCCTGTTCGGTTTGAACAGGAGCAAAATGTGCAAATTCGCAAAGATCAATTAAATCAATAAAGTTTTTTGATAATTCGCTATCGGCATTTAAACTTTCTAATACATTGATAATTTTATCTTTTGTTAAATCGGCAACGGGAATACCTAATCTGTCGCCGGCAAAGCCCCATAAGGTGGAAATAATTTCTTTGTAGAATTTTTCATTATCACGACTTTGTAAATATTTTCTTGCTTTTTTCAATCTTCTTCTGGAAACTTTACCTGCATTTCTTTGTTTTAACTTAACAATGTTAGAACGCTCTTTTATTATCTTTCTTAACAGAATAATTACAACAATAAATATCACTGCAGGAACAATAAACAAGAATGGAAATACTCCTGTTTTAGTAATTAAATTGTTTGTTTTATAAAGATTGAAATTTTTGGTTTTTATGTATCTTATATCTTCGTCGCCGATATATTCAATCCCTTTCTGGGAGTAGTTATAGCTCTTATCATCAAATTTAGTGTCGTTTTTATCACGTCTAACGGCAAAAATTACTTCTTTGGTTTCAATGGTTTTATATTGATGAGTATTAAGGTCGTAGTATGTAAAGTTAAATTTTCCGAGATTATATTTGCCAGGAAAACGTGGAATGAGAGTATATTCCCATGTTTTGCTGCCTGTAACTCCGTTTGAAGTTACAGATGTTTTTTCGTTTACAACTGGATCGTAAACATCAAATTCTTTAGGCCAAACTAACTTTGGAGTTTCAATCATGTTGAAATTTCCCGTACCGAAAACAATGAACTTAAATGTTATTGCATCGTTTACATTTACGGTATCAGCCGATTTTTCGATTTTGAAATCAAATCTACCTATTGCTCCGGTAAAAGTGGATGGTGGCGAAGTTAATGGTTTTACTGTAATGTTGATTTCGGGAGTGCTGATTTTTTTGTTTTCAGTTTGGTAATTTCCAAACCACATGTTTTGAGAGGTCAAAACTCGCACCTCGCAATCAAAATCGGCTTTTTCAATTTTTACATTACCTGTAACTCTTGGATATAGTATGTATTTTTTTAATAATGCTGTATTGTAGGTTCTGTTATTTATGATTTCTTTTGTGAAATATATTCTTTCGGGACTTTCGATCTCTTCGGCATAAAACGCATCAAATGCGGGTAGTTTTATATCTTTAAAGCCTATCAAATCTACTGTAGTGTAAATTTTTATGGTTGCAATAATGGGTTCTCCTTTATAAGCAGTCGTTTTGTCAACAATTACTCTTGCAAAAAGATCTTCAGCAGTGATTTCTTTAGGTTGTACTTGCTGCGGTTGTCCGAAAAAGTCATTATAAAAGTCTGCCCAAGGATCGTAGCCTCTTCTGTTGCTTCTGGGATTTTGACTTTGCACAGGATCTTTTTGAACTTCAATTCTTAAAGTATTTGAGTTATATGTTTTACCATCAATGGTTATTTTGCCAGGACCAATTGTAAATGTGCCAACATTTAACGCTTGAAATGTATAAGTATAGGTATATGTGGTGGACTGCGACATGTTTCCGTTTATAATTTGAATACTTTGGCTTGTGGAAACTGACGGTCCTCCAACTAATTTAAAACCGCTATAGTCGCCTGGTTGGATATTAGTTCCTTGTTTGTTAACAATAAACTGTACCTGAAAAGTTTGGTTTATTCCTATTTTTGATGGTGCTTTCGCAGTAAATTCAATATTATCTGCTTGTAAATCATAGAAAAATAATGAAAGAAACAGAATCAAAATCCCGCTATTCAATTTCATAAAATGTTTTTTTATCCGAACAATGTTTTTTTTCTTACAAAAACTCTGCAATTTTAACAGAAATACTAATTTTATATTGTTTTTCTTTCTTAAAAAAAAGTTAATCTAAATGCTAAAATATCTGCTAATATGATAACACATAAAATTTTAAGAAATTTATTAAAGATTTTTGCCATAACTGTAGTAAAAGTTTCACCTGAAAATTTGTCATATATTCAACCAATTGTGTCAAAATTTTTACAAAATATAGATGAAAAATATCGAGAGGAATACTTGAATTTTTTTAAGAGTGAATTAGAAAATTTCACCGAAAAAGAACAAAGAATATTGAAAAAACGTTCTCTGAACTCATTGAAAATTATCAGCCTATGTGCTGAAATTAATTCAGATTTAGAATTAAAACATAAGTATGTTTTATTGTTTTATCTTATTGAATTGAGTAAAAAATGTTTACTTATTGAGCAATCCTATGAATATATAAAACTAGTAGGTGATAGTATTGGAATTCAAAAATTGAAGATAGAAACTTTAATAACTGGACTAAATAAGTTTGATAATTTAAATTATAAAACATTTATATTTAATAATTTTAAGATAGTTGATTTTGCTTTACTTGAAGCCAATCTGACTTTACTAAGAATACTGAATGCTAATGTTTCTATAGATGGTTTTAAATATGAAACAGGAGACAATGCACTGTTTGGAAGCGAAAATATAATGTATTTTGATAATCATCCGATTCTTCTAAGGGATTTAATCAAGAACTATAACAAAAAAAATCATCTATTAAGAAAATTTAGAATCAGTAATTTGACATACAGAGAAAAAAATAAGGAAATTTTAAAGCCCCTAAGCATCGAATTTTGTTCAGGAGAGTTAATTGCTGTGATGGGAAGGAGCGGTAGTGGAAAGAGTACTTTTTTGAAAGCTGTTGGAGAGTATGGTAAAAGTAAAAATATTTCAGGAGAAATTCTTGAATCTTCAGAATTTGAGTTCTTTATAGTTAAAACAGTTTTGATGGATCAGAATCCGGGATTTATTCCTTATTATTCGGTTTATGAGAATGTTAGTGCAACTCAAAAGTTCTTCGGTACAGATTCAGATGTTGATGATTTGCTTGATTTTGTTGGAATAAAACATAAAAGAGAAGAAGTTGCAGTTAAATTTTTTAATAAGCCTTTTAATTTATCTGGTGGAGAGTTAAAAAGGCTTTCTATTGCCATGGCTCTTGTTACCAATCCTGATATTTTGCTTTTGGATGAACCTTTAAGCGGATTATCATCAGCCGACGTAATGGAAATCGTAAAACTTTTAAGAATGTTGGCTGACAATTCCAAAGTTGTTTTTTGCAGTCTGCATCAACCTGATTATAATGTGTTTTTAGCTTTTGATAAAATATTGTTTATTGACGAAGAAGGTTATTGTATTTTTTTCGGAAAACCTACCGAATGTTTTGAGTATTTTAGAAATCAAACAGATAATATTTCATTATCTACACTCCCGGAGATTTGTAAAAATCCGGCAGTACTTTTTAAATTGGTGGAGAGTCGAAAACATTACGACAATATGGCATACCAACGAAAATTCACACCTTCTGAATTGTATCAAAACTTTTTGAAAAACAATAAATTAGAGAATAAAGCGGTTTATAATAAAATTAAAGTTTTTCACAACAAAAAGTTTTGTAAAACCCTGAGAAACTTTATAAAACTTATCTTTATATCTGATTTAAAAAATTATAAACGATCTTTTGCACTATTTTTTACAGTGTTATTTTGCGGGCTAATCTTTTCCGCACTGTTGAGTTCGCCAAAACAATTTTATTATAATGATAATTTTCCAATTTGGATTTTTGTAATACAATTAAGCTCTGTTTTTATTGGAATGATGATAAGTGTTCACGAAGGATTTTATATATATGAATATCTTAAGTTTCTACGAAGAATATTAAAATTCCACAATGCTGAGGCATTAACTCTACTTATAAAGTATTTTTTAATAAGTTTTATACTTTCACTGGTTTTAGTATTTCCCGGAAGCCTAATAATGAAATGCGAATTTTATGGGATGAAACTTTTCTTATGGATATGGATTTTAATGCTTTGGGGAGCCTTTGCCGGAATTTTAATTTCAAAATTATCGAAAAATTTGGTTGTGGCTTTTGTTTTAATTCCTTTTATTATAATGCCACAGATAATTTTGTCAGGTGCCTTTGTTAGATACGATAAACTGAATCTTTTTTCGACTAAAGCTTCCTCTGATGTCCCTTATATTGCAGATTTAGTTCCTTTAAGGTGGAGTCTTGAAGCCATAACAGCTGATTTTTACATGAATAATCCCTACGGAAAAATTATTACTCCTTTTAGTAGTCAAATTAAACTTAACAACTTTAAAATTAAGAATTTTTATATATTAAACAGCAATGATTCGGAAATATCGGGGGAAAAGAAAAAAAATGACTTTAATAATGTTTTTACTGATAAATTGCAAAAAGAAAATAACATACTTATTAACTTAATAGATTCGGAATTTCGCAAATACGAAAATATAGATTTCATTCGAAAAAAATATTCAAATATTGGAATAGACAGGATTATAAGAAATTATGAAACTATTGATAATACTAACATTGAAAATTTTCCTCGAATTTTTCATAAAGATGTTGAGTTTGTAAATAACAGAGTCTTTTTGAACGGGTATAAATATTTTGTTGGCATGATTATTAATACATTTAATTATAATTTTCTTGTTATGTTCTTTTATGTATTTATAATGTTTTTAGCTATTTATATTTTATTGAAAACTGAAAAAATATAATTAGAATTCGTAATTCAACACAAATCCGTATTTCATTCTCGATGCTCGATATGGATAAATATAATATTACTTATATTTGTTTCTAACGGTTTGCAAACAGGCGTATACTGCCTACTTCCATAACTTTATTGTCAAATTACAACTTTGTTAGGCAGTTGCGCTTGTTTGTTGTTATGCTTAGTGCTTTTTGTCCCACCATTCTTGCTTGTCCATATTAACCTTTACAACTTTAATTGAACAATTGTTATTATTATGTGCATCAGTTTCCCATTCCTTTACATGGTCTTTATTTAGGCGTCCAATCCAAACCGCCCAAAATATAAATATATAATAATCTGTCGAATCATTTATTGTAAAAGAAGCATTATTGCCTTTCAAATCTTTTAGCTTGATTGTTAAGTCTTTCATTGTGAGTAAAGAATCATATTCAAACTTACTTTCTTTAGTAAGTGATAAAATAAAAGAAAATGCTTTAGCATTACATTGTGATTCTTCTCGGTATTTTAGCAAATTACCATTATTGTCAAAAACCATAATGTCAGGTATGGCTTTAGCAAAACTGATGTTTTGAACAGCCCAAGTCCAATCATCTTGGTTTAAGGTAAAAATATTGTCTTGCAAAAGTCCCTTTTTAGAAGCATATTTTAAAATACTTCTTTCTGATTCAACTTTTGGTTTTTTTATTCCATAAAGTGATTTTAAAATAAATGTTTTACAACTAGGTAAAAAGGCGAGAAGTATTAATGAAACAATAAACAGAGGGAGCATTTTTCGCCCCCTTTTTTTAAAAAATTTAACTAACATTCCTCAGTTGGTTTTTCAACTCTATTACCCATTTTTACCATAACGGTTGTCTTACCCCAAACGGAGCGAACATAGTCCATTTTGTACTCTCCCCGAAGAATACTGATTGAGTCATAGCCTAAAGCATAGGCAGCTTCCTTAGGCAGTTCAACATCTGAGTCAACAAATAAGACATCTCCAAATTTACGAGGTCTTTCTAAAAACTCAATTTCAGCTTTTTCACATTTCTCTATCAAAGAAAGTTTTGCTCTTTCTCCCAAAGAAATGTCAATGCTTATTTTACAAATACCAAAGCCACAACAGTCACATTTTTTTCTGCCAACAGCGATAGTAATTACAATTGTTGGTCCTGTTTCCATGATAATAATGATTTAAAGGTTAATACTACACAAAAATACAAAAATTATTTCAAACTACAATCTTTTTTTAAACATTAAGCATAACAGTTAATATTTTTATATGTTATAACTTTGTTTTAAATTACAAATTAGTTATTAACAAAAAAATTGTTAATAAAATGTATAGAAAATGTTTAGTAAAAGAAAATTGTAATAATAAAATGTTTATATTTGTACTTTAAAATTGTTTAACTAAAATTAGTGTATTATGAAAAAAGTTTATGTTTTATTCAGTTTTATTCTCGTTTCTGTATTTGCATTTTCACAATATGCAAGTAAGAAAGACGAAGTTATGGGTAGAGTTTCAAAGCCTTCTCTTAGCGAAATGACAGTTTACCCTGCAGTTGAAAAAGAAGCAATGACTACAATTTTTTCTGAAGGGTTTGAATGGACAAACATGCCTGAAAATGGATGGACAACTTTGGATCAAGATGGTGACGGACAAGATTGGTTCATATATACAGTAAACGGAGCCGCCCATTCCGGATCAAAATGCGTTGCTTCTGCTTCTTGGACATCTGGAACAGGTCCATTAAACCCAACCAATTGGATTATTACTCCTCAAATTACTTTGCCAGCAAGTGGAACAATAATGTTGGAATATTGGATAGCTGCGCAAGATCCTTCTTGGCCAGAAGAAAGATATAAAGTTGCTATATCAACAACTAACACAAATCCTTCAAGTTTCACAATTATTCATGAAGAAACTCTTGATTCAGGAGAATGGAAACAAAGAATTCACAACCTATCTTCCTATGCTGGACAAAATGTTTATATTGCTTTTATCCACACTGAATGTACAGATATGTTTTATCTTAAATTGGATGATGTGACTGTATATACAAATGATATTACAGATGCTGCAATTGTAGATATTATCGAACCAAATCATTTAAGTGGCTGCCAGTTATCATCTAATCAGAATATTACAGTTAGAATCATCAATAATGGCGGTTCAGATATTTCTAACTTTCAAGTTTCTTATTCAGTAAATGGTGGTGCTCCTGTTGTTGAAACAGTTACTGCTTCAATTGCACCAGCTTCTTCATATGATTATACTTTTTCTACTACTTATGATATGTCTGCCTTAGAATTATACAATATTGTAGCTTCTGTTAATTTAACCGGAGATTCTAATCCTGATAATAATATGGCTTCATTAGAAATCATAAGTGGTGATGCTGTGATTGCCTTTGACGCTCTTACCGATAACATGGGTGGACAATCTTGGCAGGTAATAAATAAATTAACTAATGAAGTTGTTGCTGAAAGAACTATAGGTTGGCAGTGGAATGTTTATATCCACGAAGAGGTTTGTGTTATTGATGATTTATGTTACAAAGCTGTTGTTTCTGACGAAGACGGTATGATTGATGGTTCAGCATGGTTAACAATAAGTTACAACAGTGTTGTTGTCGCAGGAAGTACTACTCCAGACTCGTTTACAGGACCTCAGTTAGTTGCTGATAATTTAGGCTCAGGTTGTGCTGCTATTGATGCTGAATTATATGAAATTGATCCGATTTTCCCATCATGTGAAATGGGAGATGAAACTCTAATGGTTCGTATTAAGAACAACGGTACAAATCCATTCTCTAATTTTACAGTGTCTTACACTGTTAATGGGGGTGCTGCAGTTACGGAAAATTTTGCAGGAACTGTTAACCCGGGTGAAATTGTTGACTTTATTTTTTCAACACCAATAAATATGTCAGCAGATGGGCTATACGAAATTATAGCTACTGTTAATGTTGCCGGTGACGAAATTGCTTCAAATAATTCAAGAGATTTCGCTACTGCAAACATAGAATCAACTGATGTTCCATACTCTTCAAATTTTGATACTGAGGAAAGTTTACTTGGATGGGCTATTTATGATGCTAATAGTGATAATAATTCATGGGTTTATGCAACGGGTTACGGAGTTGAAAATTCAAATGCATTTGCCTATGTTTACAATACTGAGAATCCTGCTAATGACTGGTTATTTTCAACTTGTATTGATTTAATGGGTGGACAGGATTATAGAGTTAGCCTCGATTATAAAGTTCAATCAGCTTCTTATCCAGAAAAAATGGCTATTTATTATGGCAATGCACAGGATCCTAATGCTATGACACTAATTCTTGATTTAGGCACTTTGACAAATACAGAATATCTAACTGCAAATGCTAACTTTACTCCTTCTGCATCCGGTACTTATTACTTTGGTATTAAAGCTTATTCTGATGCTGATATGTGGAATTTATTTGTTGATAATTTTGCAGTTGATATTTTTGTGTCAAACGAAATGGTAAATACTGCTGCTGTTAGCGTATATCCTAACCCAGCAAATGATTTTATCACAGTAGTTAATGCTGAAGGTGCTAATATCGAAATTATCAACATGTTAGGTTCTGTTGTTGCTAAGGTTAATAATGCTTCTGCTAATCAACAAATTGATATCAATAACTTAACTAACGGAACTTATTTCGTTAAAGTTAATGGAGAAGTATTCAAACTCAATGTAATTAAATAATTCAGATTAAAAAAATGTTAAAAGGAGGGGCAATTGCTCCTCCTTTTTTATTTTTGCAAAAAAAATATGAAGAAATTTTATAAATATTTTATAATACTAATAATTATTCTGAATTCTTGGAATTTGTTCGCTCAGTCAAATACGCACTTTAGATTAGTTGAACTTACAAATCTTGCCGGTACTTACAATAATCATAACAACAAAATTAAAGTTGATGGGGAAGAATATTTTTATTTCAATTTTACTTATCCAACAGAAGAATTTCTGATAAAAATATATCCGGCACAGAAATATTCTGATAAAGAATTTGTTTTTTATTCAAGTGCAGACTATGAATTTACCGATTCTGTTTATTATATTCAGGATCATTACGAGACAAAAATTAAATTCAAAAATATAATTGATAATCCTAAATTAAGTTTTAAATATAGTATTTCTGAACAGAATAGTAAAAGCAATGTTTTTGAGATAATACTTCTTCCTGTTGCTGTGATGGATTGTGGTTTTGTGAAAACTCCCGAAGAACTTTTCACAGGTGAAGAATTTCTTGTAGAAATATATTCTAGTTTGCCCGAAAATATTGTAATTAATCTTTCTTGGAATAAAGAATTTCCTGTGCATTACCGAATGATTAAATCCAAAACGGATGAAATTATAATAAATTTTTTGGCAACTCAACCCGGGCAATATTCCATCCCTATTTATCTCGAATTAAAAAAGCCAATGATGGACGAGAATGGGAATTTAATTTATAAATATGGTCCTTTGAAATTGGATATTAATGTAAAAACCAGCCGTCTTGCTTTTCTATCAACCGACATAAAAGAAATCAGCATTGATGAAAAGAACAGATCCGAAGGGGTGGAAATTCAAATAGATTATAATAGAAATCTTCAGCTCCAAAAAACATACAGAATAGAAAATTCAGAAGCCCCCGGCGGAGTTTTAATAGCAGAACTTTTCACAAAATCAAGATTGGCAAATAACAAAGTCTTAGCAGTAGTAAGAACATATAATTATCATAACCAAACAGATGGGTTGATGTATATAAAAGACGGAGATGAACCTAAGTTTATTACAAATTTTTCAATTATACCACTTACAAAAATACAATCAGTTCGGATTATGCGTGACGGCTCAAACTGGTTAAATTCAACATCTTTGTATCCCGGAGAAGAGGTTTTGATACGTTTTGAAGGGCAATCTTTATTAAGATCTAAAATCAGCGTCGAAGATCTTCAAATTATTAAATCAGATACATTATTAAGCAGTAACGAAGTCATTGAATTCAGAGCTTTAGTCCCGTTTGATATAAAAAAGAGAAATCTTAATGTACTGGTTAATAATCAACCTACTGGATTAATGTTTCATATCGTTGAATACGAAAGAATTCGAGCTTTTGACTATATAACGATTGATTACGGTGCAGGTCCAAAGGAATTGTTAAGTTATACAGGTCCGGCATTTACGCCAAAAACAATTAAAGATATTGTAATATCTTTTGATGTTAATAAAATAGATTCTAATAATGAACTTTATGGTAATCAGTATCTTGATATTGAAGTTAAAATTACAGGTAGCAGAGGAGAAGTACTTGAGGTATTGAATCTTAATTCTGTTTTGGTAAGTCCCGGAAGTTTATCGCCACGCTACCAATTTTATAATCGGAAAAACTCTAATACAGTGATACTGTTAAATCAATATCTTAATCGAAAAACTTTCGATCTTGACAGTTGGGTTAGGATTCAGATTACTTTTAAACCGTCAAAAGCAACCTCTCTGAGTAGGAGCGATATAAAAACAGTTGATATTATTGTCCAGAAATCTGCTCGTTTTGATATAGATGTTTCTTTTCCTGCCGGTTTGATAACCAAAAAAATTGGTGATCCCGGTTATGGAGATTTAGGTGGGATTAGTCTTGCAATGATTGCTCAATTTAGTTTTTATCAAAAAGAAAAAATAAACCGTTTTCGTCCATATAAAATTGGAGCAGGTTTTATTGCAATAAATGCTCTTAATTTTGCAGATAACAATGCTCTTAGAGACATGGGAGTTGTTATTATCGGGAGTCTTTATCCTACAACAAAAGAATCTAAAATGACTTTCCCGTTATATCTCGGAGGAGGATATTTACTTTCTTCCGATAAGTGGTTTGTTCTACTTGGTCCGGGGATTAGAGTTAGATTATAAGAGGGATTTTGAAGGTAGAAGTTTAAATAGTAAATACTTCAAAATAATTAACGTACAAAAAACCTAACAGCAAAGCTCCAATAAACCCTGTATTAGTCATTGGGGGTTTATGAACTAATGCTTCGTGTGTGGGTTAGCTTACGCTCAACCATCGAGAGGATCAATCATAAGGGCGTTTCGAGAGCCTCAACTCTCATAAATGTCGGCTTTGGGCAAATTAAACATTCTCTATTGCTGAATTTGGAATAGAGTTAACTATATTTAAAGTTTTTTTAGATTTGTAATCTTTCTTATCTATATTTAGTGCCGATAAAATCTTATTCCTCCAATCAAATGCAGTTTAAATGCTTATTTCAAATTTTTCAGATATTCTTTTTACTGTTAAAACTTCGCCTACCTTAATCAATTCAAATAATTTCAAAAACTTTTCTTTTTTATTTATGTAATGAAGACTGCTTCCACTTGTAGGAAGAAACGTACGCTTGCAACTTTTACATCTATATCTTGGTACGTTAATGTATTTCCCATACTTAACAAAATGTTCACTTTCGCAATACGGGCACTTAGTTACCGGTAAATTTAGGATTTCTTCAGGAAAAGGATTGCGATTTACTTTTTTACTTTTTTGATTCATTCTTTTATTGTTTTTTTTATTTGAGATAATTTGTAACAAATTTACAAAATAAATATATCAATACAAATCAAAAATTTTAAACAATTGTTTACAATCCATTTAGATGTTATGTGAAATTTAAAATTAATTGTTTTGTTTTAGTGAGCAAATACAGAATTTAATATCATTAGTTATTAACTTTTCTTGTAATATTAGTTTTTTTATTTTATATCTTTGAAATAAAAATAATAATAATGGAAATTTTATATTTAATACTTGGTATTTCGGTTGGTGCTTTACTATCTTATTTGTTTTTAAGAGAAAAAATTAAGAACTCCAACAAATATTCTGAACTTGAGTCAATGTACAACATCTTAAATCTAGAAAAAGAAAAATTGATTGTTCAAAAAAACGAGTTAGAAATTTTATATAAGGAATTAAAGGAAGAAAACCAACGAATAAATAATGAAAATAAGACTTTGATTTCTTCAAATTCGGGTTTGGAAGCAGAAAAAAAATCCATGATTGAAAAAATTGAAACTCAAAAGTCCGAAATTTTTGAATTACAGAAAAAATTAGCCACAGAATTTGAAAATCTAGCCAACAAGATTTTTGAAGAAAAAACAAAAACTTTTAACGAGTTAAGTAAAAATCAACTTGATAATATATTAAATCCCTTCAACGAAAACCTGAAAGAGTTTAGAAAGATTGTTTACGAAACTTACGAAAAAGGATTAAAAGAGAGAACCGAACTTGGAGCAGAACTTAAAAACATGCAAGAGCTTAGTCGTAAGTTACAGATTGAAGCCAACAATCTTGTTAATGCTCTTAAAGCAGATTCACAAAAACAGGGACGCTGGGGCGAAATGCTACTAGAAAGAATTTTAGAGTCATCCGGATTAATAAAAGGGGAGCATTATACTGTACAGGAAACTTTTAAAGGCGAAGAATCAAAAAATTACCGTCCGGATGCTATCGTAAAATTACCTGAGGATAAGCTTATAATAATAGATTCTAAAGTTTCTTTAAAAGCATACGAAAGATATTTATCGTCGGAATATGAATCCGAAAAAAAAGATGCCTTGAAAGCTCATATTGAATCCGTGAAAAAACATGTAAAAGAATTATCAAACAAAAATTACATTGGACAAATAAACGGCAAAACTCCGGACTATTTGTTGATGTTTATGCCAATAGAAGGAGCTTTTTCGCTTGCTGTAATCAATGATAAAAACATTTTTAACGAGGCCTGGGAAAATCAAATTGTGATTGTAAGTCCTTCAACTTTAATTGCAACTCTAATGACAGTAGCTTCAATATGGAAGCAAACTAAACAGGTTCAGAATGCACTTAAAATAGCTGAAGTGGGAGGGAAGGTTTACGATAAATTTATAGGATTTATTGATGACATGAGAAAACTAGAAGGAGCTATTGATAATGCTCAAAAATCTTTCAAAGAAGCTAAAAGTAAATTGTCCGAAGGTAAGGGAAATATTTTAAGCCAATTGGAAAATCTCAAGAAACTTGGAGCTAAAGCCGGAAAGTCAATAGCTAATGTTGGGTTTTTTGATAGAACAGCTCTTACCTCAAATAATGAAGAAGAACCTGACACTGAAACATCTGAAGAATAATTTTAGTTTTATATCACAAAAAATTTTAATACTTATCAGATTTTAATATTTCACCTCAAACGATTTAAAGATTGAACAAGAGCTTCGTCACGAGCAATGGCACGTATTGCCAGAAATGTAAAAATAAATGCTACAGCAGGTAAAATAATTAAAATACTTGTCGAATAATCAGTTCCGAATTTGCCGGCTGCATTTGTTAAAAAATAAAAACTAACTCCAATGGAACCAAGTTGCAATATCAAATTAAAAATATTTAAACGAATTTGCAGCATTCGGCGTTTGTACAGAAAAATAGAAATAAAAGTAACAAGGTTTATGATTATTATCATAATGAATAATGGAAGAAGCGAATAATCTGAATGAATTTTTTCTCCGTTAAATTGCATGCCTGTAGTGTAAACTTCAATTTGTGAGGCATCTTTAGTAATAATGTAACCAAAAGGGAAAAAGAAAAAACTTAATGTTGCGGCGAGGGCTAATAATAAAAATACTGTTTGAATTCTTTGTATCATAAAGCAATTTTTTTTACAAAAATAAACAAAAGCTAAAAAGAATGATTTTTATATGGAAATATTTTATTTAATAAATTAAATTTGCAATTTAAAATTTAACGAAATGGTACAATACAAGGATAATGTTGAAGCCGTTGATGCTTTGAGGGAAAAATATAAAGCTTTACACGCCGAAGTTTCAAAAAAGATTTATGGACAAGATCAAGTAGTGCGAGAGGTTTTAATCTCAATTTTCAGTAGGGGGCATTGTTTGTTAATTGGTGTTCCTGGTCTTGCAAAAACAATGCTTGTAAACACTTTGTCCGAAGTTTTGGGACTAAAAAACAAAAGAATACAGTTCACTCCTGATTTAATGCCATCAGATATCATAGGGACAGAAATTTTGGGTGAAGATCGTCACTTTAAGTTTGTTAAAGGACCTATTTTTGCAAACTTTATCCTTGCTGACGAGATAAACCGTACCCCGCCTAAAACGCAGGCTGCACTTCTCGAAGCTATGCAGGAAAGATCGGTAACGGCTGCCGGGAAAGAATATAAATTGGAAGAACCTTTCTTCGTTATGGCTACTCAAAATCCCATCGAACAGGAAGGTACATATCCCTTGCCGGAAGCACAGCTCGACCGTTTTATGTTTAATATAATTGTTGATTATCCTTCATATCAGGATGAATTAACAGTTGTAAAAAATACAACAATTGACAAAGAATTTGACTTAAAACAGGTATTATCAGCCGAGGAAATAATTTATTTTCAATCATTGATACGAAAAGTTCCTATAAATGATAATGTTTTGGAATATGCTGTAAAGTTGGTTAATAAAACTCGTCCCGGATCGGAATTTGCTCCCGAAATAACTAAGAAATATTTACATTGGGGTGCCGGTCCCAGAGCTTCTCAATATTTGGTTATAGGAGCAAAGACAAATGCGGTTTTGTCCGGTAAATACACTCCTGATATCGAAGACGTAAGGGCAGTTGCAAAAATTATTCTCAGGCATCGTATTATAAAAAACTACAAGGCCGAAGCCGACGGAATAAGTGTTGACCAAATTGTTGATGTTCTTTTGAACTCATAATGAAAATTGATTTTTTTAAATATTTTTTAATCTGTACTTTTTTTATTCAGCTAACTACTTTCGCCCAGCAAACAAGAAAAGTAGAGATACTTCATGCTAATTCGTTAGAATATGATAAAAGCATTGGCGAAAATGTGAACAGGCTTCTTGGTAAAGTAGTGTTTCGGCACGAAGATTTTTACATGTTTTGTGATTCTGCATATTTCTATTTTGAAACAAATACAATCAAAGCTTTTGATAATATCAGAATTAAACAAGGCGACAGCATTCTGCTGATTGGTAAATATCTTGAATATAACGGAGACACCAGAATTGCAAAGATGCGAGATTCTGTTATTTTTATGCATAATAAGTCTTTTCTTATTACCGATTCTCTGGATTATGATCGTAATCTCGACATGGCATATTACTATTTTAAAGGCAGAATTTACGATGGTGAAAATAAGTTAAGAAGTAAACGTGGTTATTATTACACAAGATTCAGAGACTATTATGCAGTTGATTCTGTTGTGCTTGTAAATCCACAATATACAATGTTTTCCGACACTTTAAGGTATAATACTGAAACAGCTATTTCTTATTTTTATGGACCTACAAATATTGTTTCGGATTCTAATTTTATATACTGCGAAAACGGATTTTACAATACAAGAACAGACGAAGCCGGATTTTCCGAAAACGCATGGTTGCGTTCTGGGAGTAATTTTTTAAAAGGCGACAGTTTGTTTTATTCTCGAAGGATTAAATTCGGCGAAGCTTTCAATAATGTTTCAATCATTGACACATTAGAAAATATTAAAGCTTATGGAGATTACGGATATTTTTACGAAAATCCTCAAAAAGCTATGCTCACCGAAAAAGCATTAATTGAATATTATTTTGATGATGATGTGGTTTATCTTCATTCCGATACAGTTTATATATATGTTGACACCTCTGATTTTCGGCATATTAAAGCATTTTATAAAGTTCAGGCATACAAATCAGATTTTCAGCTTGCTTGTGATTCTCTGTATTTTAATTCTCAGGATTCGATCTTAAGATTGTTTTTTAATCCTGTATTGTGGGGAAAAAATTCTCAACTTACGGGCGATTTTATACATGTGCATTTTAAAGAAAAAAAAGCCGATTGGTTTTTTGTTGATGGTAATTCTTTTGCTGTAATGCAGGTTGAACAAGATACTTCTAAATTCAATCAAGTACTTTCACGAACAATGTTTGGCACTCTTAATGATAATGAGATTGAAACCATAGATTTAAAAAATGATTGTCAGACAATTTATTATGTCGTTGATGAAGATACTGATGAAATTTCTGCATATAATAAAATGGTTAGTAGCAACATGAAAGTTGCTTTTGAAGATAATAAGCTAAAAATGATATGGTTTTATGAAAATCCAAAAGGAGAAACCATCCCTATTGAACAGCTTAAAAACGAACAATTATTTCTGCGAGGATTTCGATGGTTAGAAGATTATCGTCCCAAAACAAAAGATGATATTTTTATCTGGAAATTTAATTAAAATCTGAAAAATGATAACTTTTTTGCTTTCAATTACAATTTTGATTTTAGGATATGTTTTTTACGGGAGATTTATAACAAGATTATCAGGAGTAGATTCAAATCGGAAAACTCCGGCAGTAGCAATTAATGATGGAGTAGATTTTACACCTTTGCCGGTATGGAAGGTATTTATGATTCAGTTTTTGAATATCGCCGGTTTAGGTCCTATTTTCGGAGCTATACTTGGAGCTGCATTCGGTCCGATGGCTTATTTATGGATTGTATTGGGATGCATATTCTTTGGAGCCGTTCATGATTTCTTCTCAGGATTTATTTCTCTCAGGAATAATGGTCAAAGTCTTCCCGAACTTGTTGGTAAGTATCTTGGAAAATATCCGCGTAATTTCATGAGGATCTTTACATTTTTATTGTTGATTTTTGTTGGAGTAGCTTTTGTCAGTGGGCCTGCAAAACTTTTAACCGGAATTACTTCAGGAGGGTTGGAGTTTTGGCTTGTAGCAATTTTTGCATATTACTTTTTTGCAACTATTTTTCCAATTGATAAAATTATTGGAAGAATATATCCGTTTTTTGGTGTCACACTTTTGCTTATGGCTATTTTGATCGGTGGTGCAATTATATTTTATAGTTTTTCCGGAAGTTTGAACTTGCATGAAATTAGTTTAGAAGATTTTAAAAATTACCATCGAAATCCTGAAACAAATATGTTATACCCAATGATGTTTATTGTTATTAGTTGTGGTGCGATATCAGGATTTCATGCCACACAATCTCCTCTTATGGCCAGATGTTTAACAAATGAAAAGCAAACAAGATTTGCATTTTATGGAGCTATGATTGCAGAAGGAATTGTTGCCATTATTTGGGCTACTGCGGCTATGAATTATTTTGGTGATGTTCACGGATTAAATTATGAATTATCAAATCCTGCACACGATCCTGCTTGGATTGTAAACGAAATAAGTAGAACCTGGCTTGGTAAAATCGGTGCAATAATCGCAATTATTGGCGTTGTGGTCTGTCCAATAACATCCGGAGATACAGCCTTCAGATCTGCCAGACTTATAATTGCCGATGCCATTAAAATTGATCAAAAACCAATTAAGCAAAGATTATTCATCGCATTACCAATATTTCTTGTTGCTGTAGTTTTGACTTTCGGATTAAGCTCTCAATTTGCTACTATCTGGAAATTTGTAGGGATTTCAAATCAAATTTTGGCTGTGATAACTTTATGGACTATTTCAATGTATCTTAGTGTTAACAAAAAAAATCATTTAATCACAACAATTCCTGCTTTAATACTTACGACAATTTGTTTTACTTATATACTTGTTGCTCCACATAAAAATGCAGGATTAGCATTAACTGGGACATGGCCCTTTGTAGCGGGAGTTATATTTGCTATTATTGTTTATTTTTTGTGGAATAGTGCCAAGAAAAGCAAAATGATGCGTAATAATTTTTAACAATTGCTTTATAAATGGAATTTATATTTGATTTGTTTGTATCTGTTTACTAATTTACGAACATCTTTTTTACTCCGCTCATAATATTTTTTATAAAATTAGAGATAAAATAATGGTCTTTAGTACAATCCGGCCAAACTTTTTGATAAAAACAATAATTTGAGTTTTGAGAAATCTTTTCTAAATTTGATTTTATAAAAATATTGTATTTAATGAACAGTTTTGGTAGACTTTTTAAAGTTGAAATATTTGGAGAATCACACGGAAAAGTAATAGGTGCCTTAATAGACGGATGCCCTCCCGGAATAGATATTAAAGTTGAAGATTTTATCCCGGACCTAAACAGACGCAAACCCGGAGCAAAAGGCACAAGCTTTCGTATTGAGGATGATGTTCCTTTAATAAAATCGGGAGTGTACTATGATAAGACAACCGGTTCTCCGATACTTATTATTTTTGAAAACAAAAACATAAAATCTACGGATTACAATTTTAATGGATTTCATCGTCCCGGTCAGGCTGATTTTGTTGCGTCAAAAAAATTCAAAGGATTTAACAATCCCTTAGGCAGTGGACATTTCTCGGGACGTCTAACTCTTGGTATTGTTGCTGCTGGAATTGTTGCAAAGAAAATTATCCCGGAAATCAAGTTTAGTTCGAAAATTCTTCTTGCAGGAGGAACAACAGAATATGAAGTTTTAATAGAAAAAATTCAATCCGAAGGAGACTCTATTGGTGGTGTTATTGAATGTAGAATTAACAATGTCCCGATAGGATTAGGTGAACCTTTTTTTGATTCTGTTGAATCTGTGATTTCACATATAATTTTCAGTATTCCCGGAGCAAAAGCTATTGAATTTGGCGAGGGATTAAAATCTGCTTATGCCAGAGGCTCTGAATTTAATGATGTTTTTGTTGATAAAAATGGAAAAACAAAAACCAACAATGCCGGGGGAATTAACGGAGGAATTACTAATGGGAATGAAATTGTTTTAAGAGTGTGGTTTAAACCGGCATCAAGCATACTAAAAAAACAGACTACTTATAATTTTATTTCAAACGAAATTTCTGATTTTGAAATTATCGGACGTCATGATGCTTGTTATGTTTTACGTGCACCTGTAATCGTTGAAAACGCTGTTGCAATTGCTCTGGCAGATTTATTCTTAATTCAAAAATCAATTTTATGAAATCATTTCTTGATACGGTAACGGATGAAATTATCAAAAAACATCAGGATTTTAGAGATTTGGAAATAATAGTTCCAAATAACAGGCTTGTATTATATATTAATGAATATTTAAAAAACAAAGTATCTTCTGTAAGTATAGCCCCCAACATTAGAACAATAAGCAGTTTGTTTGAAGATTTCTCAGGATTATATATTCCTGATGATTTATATTTATTGATAAAACTTTATAAGGTTTATAATGATATTAATGAAACAAATGTGACATTTGAAGAATTTCAATCATGGGGGCAAACCATTCTTAATGATTTTGATGATATTGAAAAATATCTTGTGGATGCTGAAAAACTTTTTTCAAATATTAGAGATATTTCCGAAATTGATAAAAAATTTAATTTTATCAGTCCCGAAGAGAAAGAAATTTTACAACGTTTTTGGAAGCATATTTTAGAAGCTGATGATAGTGATTTGAAACAAAAGTTTCTTGATTTATGGAGTATACTTTATAACTTATACGTTCATTTTAACGAAGAACTTTTATCGGAGGGAATAGCATATCAAGGTCTGGCATATAAAGTAGCAATTAATAAAATGGCAGACGAGCATTTTCCTAAAAGTAATTATCTTGCCATTGGATTTAATGCTTTAAATAAATGTGAAATTGAATTATTCAAATTTATTGGGACTAAACTTGTATTTTATTGGGATGCGGATAAATATTACCTGTCTAAAGTTCAAAATCACGAGGCAGGAATGTTTTTAAAAAAATATATTTATAATTTTAGTGAGCAAAGCAGCAAAATAGGAATTACCGATACAATCAGCAATCCCGAGTTTGAGGTAGAAGTTATTGGAATGCCATCTTCGGTAAGTTTGGTAAACCAGGCAGGGTTAATTTTAAACGAATGGAGAAAAAAAGAAGATTTCATCCCTGAAAAAACTGCTATTATTCTTGCTGATGAGAGTTTATTAATACCATTGATGTCAGCAATTCCATCAGATATTGATTCTTATAATATCTCAATGGGTTATCCGCTGCGAATGACCTCTGCTTTCACATTTTTGTCTTATTTGCTGGATTTACGCCTTACTGTTAAAAACAGGCAGAGTAAAAATTATTTTTACGGTACCAAAGTTATAAATATTCTAAATCATCCATATATTAAGAAATTATGTGTGAGCGAAACTGAAAAAATAAAGCAAAACATAATAACCAACAATCAAATTTATGTCGAAAGTGAATCGTTGTTTTTTGATGAATTTACAAGTTTAATTTTTACGAACTTGCCGGATAAAGTACCACAAATCAACAAATGGTTGCTTGAGGTTATAAATTTTATTTTTGATAAATTTTTTGAAATTCCAGATTCTGAAATAGAACTGCAATTTATTTTCAAAATTCAAAGTACATTGAATTTATTTTTTTCATTATTAAAAGAATTTGAGGACATTTTTACCGACAAACGAGAATACTTTAAATTACTGTTATCATATTTAAGAAACCAAACTATAGCATTTGAAGGGCAACCTATTGAAGGTGTGCAGGTAATGGGATTTATTGAGACCCGTTGCATTGATTTCGACAGAATAATCATGCTTTCAGTTAATGAAGGAGTGTTTCCCAAAACTGGATCGGCTCAAAGTATTATTCCTTATAATCTTCGCAAGGCATACGAAATGCCTGTGATTGAATTTCAGGATAGTATATATGCCTATTATTTCTATCGCTTGCTGCAAAGAGCAAAAGAAGTTAAAGTTTTATATTCTTCATTTGCAGGAGACAATGCCACAGAACCGTCGAGGTTTATATCGCAATTGAAGTATGAAGTTTTTACAGAAAAAGAATCTAAAATAAAGTTTACAAATCTTGGATTTAGAATTAACATAAACTCTTCGGGAAGGGTTGTCGTAAAAAAAGATGAAAATATAATTGAAAAATACAGGAGCAAATTAACAAGCGGTATAAGTCCATCAGAAATTAACACCTATCTTGATTGCAGATTAAAACATTATTTTAGCTATATTCTTGGAATAAAGGAACCAAAAACAACAATCGAGAGCATAGAACCCAATGATTTCGGTTCTATTTTCCATCAAGTAATGAAAACTCTTTATGAACCTTTTAAAGAAAAGTTAGTAAATAAAAATGATTTGGAAGCATTAATAAAATCTACAGAACTTATAAAATCAATAATTAAAGAACAAATAATAGAATATTATAAACTTCAGGAAATTGATTTTGTTGAGTCATTTAAAAATATTCTTCTCGTTGAAGTAGTTGCAAGATATGTGAAAAATTTACTTGAATTTGACAGTAATCACACTCCTTTTGTACTTTTAAGCATAGAAGAAGAATTATCATGGAAATTTAAACTTACAAACGATTTTGAATTAAACATCAAAGGAAAAATTGACAGGATTGATTTTTACAATAATGTTGTACGTATTATAGATTATAAAACCGGTGATGCTGATAACAAATTTTCTTCAATTTTGTCTTTGTTCGAAGTTAATAGAAGCTATAAAGCCGGTATAGCAACACAGTTGATGATTTATTCGATATTATATAAGAACAAGAACCCAGAAAAAACAGTAACTCCATGTATTTATGAATTAAAGAAGATAAACAATGTGAGAGAAGTTGAAGAATTACTTTTTGTAAAAGGTAAGGATACTGTAAATGATTTTACAATGGAGATGCAAACTGAATTGATTAAATGTTTAGAAAATATTGTTCGAGAAATGCTTGATGTTAATCTTGAAATAATTCAAACAGAAAACGAGAATAATTGTAAATTTTGTATTTTTAAAAATATTTGTAACAAATAAATAAAATAAAATGATGTTTAACCAAAACTAATTGCCATGAAACAAAAACTTTTTTTAACGAGTTTAATTTTAATTTCATTTGTGATGGTTTTTTCCTGCAAACAGAAATCTAAAGAAGAAGAGAAACAAAGTATTTGCGATTTTCAGAACAAGTTTTCCTTGCACATCAGTGATTATTTTTATGGAATGAAAGATACGTTGAAGCTGGATATTTCAGATTTTAATGTGAAATATTTCGAATATGAATTTGAAAATGACTCAACAGTTACTCTTCATTTGTTTAATTATTCTCCTGAAGAGAAAAAAGAATTGGAAGAAAGCGATGTCCAGATAAATGTAGAATTATATGCACGTAAGGGTATGAAAATTCAAAAAGGGGAGTATTTGTATCACGAATATGAGAATGGTCTATGGAGTAGGGTAACAATAAGCACTATATACGGAGTTGTTTGGTTTAATTGGTCTGTTGGTATGCCAAAGCAAGGAGGTGTTACAATAGATTATATTGATGAAAAAAATATATGTGGTAATTTTGATTTAAATGTTGATAATCTTGATTCGGAAATGATTGGGAGAGTTTCACTCAAAGGACCTTTTAGTATTAAGCAATAATTTTTTGTTTAATTATTATATCGTCTTGTGATTATACCATCAAAAAACCATCAAAGAACTAATATTATGTGTTGAATAGGAATGTAATGAACTAATGCTTAGAAGGGGTTTTATATAAAATGATTAATGTAATTTCAGATTTGCTCAACCTCGGGGAATACAAGTCTTTAAGCAAATGTTATATTTACAAATTGTAAAATTGAATAATAAATCGGTGTTAAACTCTTAGATTTAAAAATATTATACTTTAATAAAATTAAATTTTTTAAAGATTGATTAAATTTAATTCATAAATTTTTGTAAACCTAATGAATTAGTTACAATCAAGAAAAACAGAACACTATTTATGAATATAGATTCATTTTCAGTAAAATAATTTATTCTATATTTTTGTGTTTATAAATAATTTATTTTTGCACTATGAAAAAATTGTCATTAGAGGAAATAAAAGATGCCATTTCTCAATTAAGTGAAAATGAATTTAAACATTTACTAAATGACATTAACCAATTTGATAGCTTAACATCTAAAATTAAAGTTTCGAAATGTATCTACTGCCAATCGAAGAATATCATTAAGCATGGAAGATATAAACATTTGGATAGATACAGATGTAAGGATTGTGGAAAGACGTTTATTCCAACCACAGGTTCGATATTTTATTATATTCATAAAAAACACAAATATTTAGAATATTTTAAAATTATCACCACCGAAGGTATAATCCCAATTTCTAAAATTAAAAAACGTCTTGACATCGCAAATCAAACCGCATTTGACTGGCGACATAAGTTTTTAATGTTGTATTCATCAGGTTTTAAAACTTTAGATTCTGAAGTATTATTAAGACAGATACAATTTTAATTCGGTCAGAAAGGACGGAAGAATATTTCTCCTAAATTTACTATCAAAGCAAGTTTATTGCCTGCAAATGTTTTGGTAGCTGAAAACAGCAACTTTATGCAAACTCGCCTATCCAAGCTGGGAGAACTTGAAAAACACGATCTCAACATAGTACTTAAAAAGTTAATTAACAAAAAATCGAAGGTAATAGTATCTGAAAATTCGTTACTTTCAACTTATCTTAAATCAAAAAAATATAAATTATTAGATGTTCAAAACAAAAAAACGGTTGAACTTGAAAATTTACAAAAGCTTTATAACAGCAGTTTAGACACAGAGTTAAAAAGTAATATAAATAGTAGGATGAGAGGAGTGGCAACAAAATACTTGCAGGTATATTCAAACTTTATATCCGGATTTTTTTTTAATCGTCAATCATTTGATTATAGAATATTTTTAAAAAATCGTACTGCATGGTACAAATTCATTCAAGTGGAAAGAATGTATGTAAATTTCATAATAAAGTATTCCGGTATCTTTGAGTCTTTTGATCCTATTAAACGTTTATGGAAAAGCGAAGATAAATTTCATCATCTGGATTACGTTTCGCGGATAAAAGAAGTTGCGTGATGAGATTTGGAAAAATCTTTAATTTCCTTTTTATCCGCTGTTATCTGCCGTTGGCTTTGTTCAAATGTTAGCGAGCACATCACTGAGGATCTCAGCGTATTTTTTATCTCTTAATCTATAATTATCTTTTATATCTGGTGGGAAAATATCCCAATTCAAAATTTGGCGCAATGCCCTACTATTTTTATAGCCTAATAATTGTGAAACTGATAAACCTCTATCCTCCCTTGGGAGTTTTCTTTTTTGCCACTCTGTCCTAAGCTCTTCTTGGGTTATAGCGCGATCGGGATTTTTTATAAATAACTCTAAAAGTACTTTAAGTTGCTCAAATCTTTGGGGATGAGTATTTTTTCTTCTTGACAGAACACCAGTTAATTCTCGCACCAAATCTGATTTTGATAAGGTAGGAATGTCATTATAAAATGTGATGTGCCTACCTCCTGTGGTGGTTCTCTCTTCACCTATGAACGGTTCAACCAAAACAAAAACATCGTTATCTACAGGAAAACGATATATTTTAACGGCAAGTAATTTTTCTTCATTTGCTCGGCTTGAATTTTCTTCAATTATTTTCTTAATTACATCGTCAGAAAAAGCCTGTGCACAAAGAGCGCCTCTAATATTTAAGTTATGATCCAAAAAGTCATCCCCTACTATCCCTTTTGCTCTATTAATAATATCATCCTTATGGTCTTTATTTTTAGGTGATTCTATAGCTTCCAGATAATCCAGAAGTTGCTGGACATCATTTGTATTGTTTGAATACACTTTTAATTCGTATACCCAAATTTGATACTTTTCTATATCAGGATTCCAAATTAAACAAATTAAATCTGTTATCCCAGTCCTTTGTTTATGGTATATTTTGCATATTTCTTGTCGTCCAATAATATAAACTGAGACAAAATTCTCAGGTGCATCTTCGGATGAGGATAGTATTAGTGGGTTACCCGAAATAAATCCTTCCAAATAAGATTCCCGCTCAAAATCGTTTTGTGCTCCCAAAAGCCGTGTTGATGTTTTCATTAAATAAGCCATTTCAATTCCCTCCTTTTGATAAGCCAATGGCATATAACGGTTTGCGGCTTTGCGTAGTGGCGGTTTTAGAAGCAGGAAATTTCAATATAGCACTACCGTTTTTTATTAGCACTACCGTTCAATTTTCTACTGCCCCCGCCATTACGCAAAACCGCTGTTGGCTGCTGTGCTTCTTCAAATTCAGAATAGTAATCTTCTGTGGGTTCTTCTAAAATAAAAAGTCTTGGTGCATCTGCAATGAGTTTTACTCTTTGTCGTGCAATTTCACAGTATTCGTGGCTTATGTCAATTCCTATGTATTGTCTGCCCATTTCACAAGCAACTCGTGGAGTTGTTCCACTTCCACACATAGGGTCTAAAACAATGTCTCCTGGATTTGACCAAGAGAAAATATGGTCTCTAACAAGTTGACAAGGGAAAGGTGCTGGATGTCCTTTTGCTTCTTGGTCTTCTTGTTTTTTACCTACAACATATTCCCAAATGTTTCCTTTGATTTTTTTGTCCTTTACAGGCTTTGCTAATTTTTCTCTTTTCTGTTCGTTTTTTGAAAAGTTTTTGTATGTTGTTCCATTTAGTTCTAAACCTGCGTGTAAACAATCAACCATAATTGGGTTGTGTGTTTTAACAAATCCTTTACTAAAAATAAACATATACTCAAATTCATTGTTATATCGTTTACGATAGATTTGAGGTATTGGATTTGCCTTACGAAATATCATTGTGTCGTGAAGATTAAAACCAATTTGCTGGAAAAATAATGCCTGTTTAAAACTTGTGCCTGTTTCGTTACCATTAATTGTTGCATCGCTAACAACCCAAACAACTATACCTCCTTCTTTTGTTACTCTGTAAAGTTCCTTTGCAATATCTTCAAATGGGAAAACAAACCCTTTATAATTTCTCAAATCATCATAAGGCGGTGAAGTAATAGTAAGGTCAATTACATTATCATCAAACTGACGCATTACCTCTATGCAGTTGCCTTCTATTATTTTATTTATGAATTTCTCCATATCTAATTATTTAAGTGAGAATAGTCCGTTGTCTGAAATTGCCTTTATAGTTTTTATTCTACTTTCTATCTTGTGAACTTTGATAAGTTCCGCTAATGCCTCTTTGTGGCTCATTCTCATTATTTTTTCCCTTTCTTGTGCTAAAAATGTGAGGGCTTCTTCTTTTGAAATAGCGATACTTTCAGTTGCAACACCTTTCTCAATACTCCACAAAGGTTCAATAGCCTTAGAAAAGGAAAGAATTGTTTTATTAATTGCTAACCAATAGTCGGTAGCATTTTTTGAAGGGTTGAGTGCTTTAACAGTTTCAAATATTTTTTTTAAAAGTTGTTGAGCTTTTGCTTGCCCTTCTTTTTCAGAATATGCAAGAAGTAATGCAAGGTGAGAGTAAGTGAAAATACATACATTTTGTGTTGTTGCTTGTTGATAAATTTGGCTTGAAGAAGTTGGAAGCTGATAAATAGGACAAACTACCATTGCATAAGGTTTGCCACGTTTCCAACCGTGCATTGCTTGAACTTTAAAGTCCTTTTGGTTTTTTGCAGTCCTACTTAGTCTGAATGCCTTAGCGTCTGCAACAAAGCTGTAATCTTTTGCAAATGCTTCAACGTCTGCTGCATCTGCTCTTTCTTTAAGCACCAAACTTTTAAGTCCTAATGCTGAAAAAGCTAATGAAAGTAAACAGTCGGTGTATTTTGAATAGAGTTTTTCTTCGCTTGTGTCGTGTCCGTAACTTTCAGGAATGTTTCCGCAAAGTCGCAAGTGGTCAATTAGCGAAGAAACACCATTTTTCTTTATTTCAGCTTCTAATTCCTTTTCTAATTTTTCTGTGTCGTTACCAAAGTGTCCGCTCAGCTTTCTGATTTCTTCAATCCAATACTGTCGGGTTTTTATTGCCTTTGGTGATATTATTTTATACATTATTCTCTGTCAAAATGTTAGTTTTCAAATTTACTTAAATTGTCTGTTTAGCAGTCCAAAAATAGTCAAAAGTTGTCAACGCTTACTGTCGGTTGTGCGGTCAGTCAGCATTGCAGCCAACGGTTGGCGGTATGAAAAGTTACCGATTGCGGGCAATTTCCTGTCAAGTTACACGAAAGTTGGAGCGGGCTACAACCCTTGAATAACCTACTATCTCGGCAATTTTTTATACCGCTTGTTGTGTGCTGGCATTCATTTAATTCGTATTTGTGTCAAAATCAATATTTCGTTTTTTAGAATTGTAATCCGTAAATTTTAAGTCCTTCAATAGTTTCAATTGTTTTTGATTGTTTATTTTTGAATATGGTATCATTTTTACCTCACCGCTCTCTGAAACACAAGCAACAATTTCAATATCATTATCAATAATTGTTCTGCCTACGCAAAATTCGTTTTCAAGGTAAAATGTAAGCCAAATATTTGGTGTGAATTTGTATTTCTTCATGATTCTATCTATTAACTTTGTAAGCTGAATATGATTCCTTTACAAAATCTTTAACAGGGCTCCATAGAGTTAGAACATCTCCATTCCTTTCAAAAACCTTACCGTGGTTTTTAGCTCCAAAATTTGCCATTTGTTCAAAATTGCCACGAAATTTATCAATATTTTCGCATAGTTTCTCAATAACACTAAAACTTACACTGTCCTTTTGGGACAATTGTTCCATTACCTTAATTAAAATTCTGCTGTTGGTTTGATTCGGTTTATTTAACCATCTTGGTACTCGTCTTTTAACTTTTTCAATTTCGGTTTCAATATAATCTGTATCATTTGTATTTAATTCAGTTTTCTGAATTAACTGATTGTCCGTTTTTTTAGATTCAGTTATGTCAATTGTATTTATCAATTCAATTTCAATGCTTTTTAACGCTAAATCAACAACCTCTTTTGAGAATTTTTCAGTGGCATCAGTTTTTATAAATTCAACTAATTTGTTTTTGTACTCCTCCGAAGTTAAATAGTCAATTGCGTCTAGGCTTCGAATTTGATTTTTGCAATAGTTTATTAATGCATCAAGTGTAAAAGATTGTTTACTGAATAATTCTATAAATTTTAAACCATCTTGAGCATTGTCATTAAACTCAATATTCATAACTTCTACGGGTACTCTACAATTCTCATCTTCGTAAAAGACATGAATCCTGTCGTTTATTAATAAACCAATATTTAGTTTTAGTTGACGCAAATATGAAAATAACTGTGAATCATTTCTTTCAATGTATTTCGCAGTCGGTTTTTTAAGTTCAACAACAAATAAATCTTTTACATTATTTTTGACTATAATGTCTGGTTTTAAAGAGTTTGCTGAACCAATATCAATCTTCCTTTTTTCTTCGATTTCCTTATTAAATCTGGACCAACCCAGTTTTTCAAAAATATTTACTATTTCAGATTGAAATAAGTCTTCCGCAGAAGTCTTATTTATCTTAATTAAATAGCAGATTTCTTTCCATTTATTTTCCATCTTTTATTTTTTTAGTTCAATGTTTATTGGTTAGTCTCTCATGCTTGCACACAACTCGTTTATATGCGCTACTTTATTTCGCTTTATTTCCATTTTTGGATGTATACACGCCATAAAGTTTCGCTTTATTTCTTATTGCAAAGAAAAAAAAAAATTACAAATCACCAAACAAATTTTTAATTTTTTTTTCACATCCATCCGAACTTTTTAAAAAAATAGCTAAAAAACTTTGTAACTAACTGATATACAGGCGTGATATTTTTTAAAGTGAAGAAAAAAAGTAGGTGTTCAGAATAATTCTTGCTCTTGGTTGTAAATGAAGAAAAGATAAAAACACAGGCAAATTCTAATTTTTTCGACAAAATTTGAAAAAGCTGTTTCTAAAAAAGTACACCGTCAAAGCTGTCCGAACAAAAGAGCAACTAATTAGTCGTAGGTCTTGTACTTATAACAATATTTATCAGTTTGATATCTTCTGATCGATTCTCTTAGTAAATGATTTGGGAATTAAATCTAAAATTTGTCGAATTACTGGTTTTTGATTATTTTTGGTTCTTCGGAACAGTTCCATATAAATAAATTTTTGTCATTTTAACAAATTTATCGGGTCTGTTCCATTTTTCAAAGTTTCGGATAGTTGTGACCTGAAATTGAAGAATATTCATCATTGTCTTCGTTACTTTCTTCTTCATCTGAATAATTAGAAAAGTTGCTTTCATAATTTCTGTTGCTCTAGCTACCTGACGAGTAGTCATTATTATGCTTTTCAGTCTTTGAAGAACACGAAGTTTGCATTGCTGCCAGTGATACTCCAATAAATATGTAGATAAAAAGGCGTATCATATTCATTACTCAAAAATTTTATCATACCATTTGGAAACATCATCCCTTATTAGTTCATAGTACTTGTATATTATCAAAGCCAAATCAAATTCCGCTCTTTTACTCTTATATTCGTTTATGGTAAAATAGCCGTAAAAATTACCATCTTTGTCAACAACTACAGGCGGGTTTGAACCATACTCATTCCAAGGTGAGTATGAGCTGTATTCGTTTCCATAAGTTCCATATTCATTCCATATTGATTTTGAATTGTAACTATTTCCGTAAGGGACATATTCATTCCAAATAGAATTTTTGTCATAACTGCTACAGTTTAGACAACCAAGATATTCATCGTGGTTTTGTCCACCGTAAAGATGTAGTGTTTGTCCAAATGTCGTTGTCGCTGAAACAAAAATTGAAGCAACTAAAATTATTTTTTTCATTGTGTCCGTTTTGCTCGTTCGTAAAATTACTGCCAACGGAGTTTTAATCGGAATTTCCAAAATTTATTAAATAACATAGCCGATAGTGAATGCAAGAATCTATGGTTTTGTTTTTAGCTAAAGTGATTCTTACTCTAATAAAGACAGTTTTTTTGCTTTGATCAAACATCAAGAGGCTTCGGCTTTACTCAATTGCCGGAAAATACGCCGCTCAAACCCCCTCCATTTAGGTCATCAGTCAGAATTAATATTTTTAATGTGGAATTTGTGTAAAAAAAAAGCCCGACTTAGAGCCGGGCTTTTTAAATAGTTTATATTAGATTATTGAATAACAATCTTTTCGACAAAGGTATTGCTATCGTTAGTCATCTTAATGTAGTAAACACCGGGAACGAGTTTGATATCGAAATCTCTAACTGTATTTCCTGAAGTATAAACTTCTTCAGTAATAATAACACTACCTTTAGCATCATAGATACCGTAAGTAACTTTACCTTCGAAGTTGTTAAATACTACAGAGAATTTACCGTTATTCGGGTTAGGATAGATGCTGATAGCACTGATAGTCTGAGCACTTACGTTAACATCAATATCAAGAGTGATCGTAAAGTTACAACTATTTACACAACCTGTAACAGGATCGGTATAAGTATAAGTAATTGTATAATCACCATTGTCAAGACCATCAGGATTGAAAATGTATCCACTTACACCTGTGCCGGAATAAACGCCACCTGTTGGATTTTCTCCTGTGAGAGTTACAATAGAATTTGTAGTTAGTATAAAGTCTTCGGGACAAGTAACAACCGGAAGTTCATTAACTGTAATAGTTGCAGTTACTTCGAGAGCTGTTGGAGGATCAGTTTGATTTACACCTGCAGGTAATTCGAATGTTCCTGTAGCAGTGTAGTCACCTGCTGTATTAGCATCATAAGACGCAACTGTCCATGTTAAATCAACAATATATTGGTTATCTTCAGTATCGGTGATAGTGATTTGATTAGCAAGAAGAGATATAGCTTCAACTTCTGAAGTACCAAGACATACTTGAACATCTACAACATCATTGTTAATGTCAATTTGATTAATCTGATTAACAATAATAGGAGTTGCAGTGATGTTTATATCATCAAGATACCAGGCATGAGCATCATATCCGGCATATCTAAACGCAACATAAACAATTTCACCTGCGTAAGAACTAAGATCAAGATTTGTTTGTTCCCATGAAGCTGTTACACTTGATGGTTGCCAGATTTTTGTAAAATCAGAAGGATCTGTTCCGGTAGTAGAAACCCAAACACTGTTTTCACCATACCATGTTGGGAAAGAATTATATGACCAGAAAGATAGGTTAATATTTTGATTAGTAGGTAATTGAATTGCAGGTGTAATTAACCATCCATCATCTGAGTTGGCACCGTTGTAGTTATGATAAATTGATGTGTTACCACCGGGAGTATGATTTTGACTTGTATTTAAAGTCCATACCGGAAGTCCTCCATCAACATTAAGTATTGTCCAGCAGTTTAGCATGCCACTTTCGAAGTCTTCTGCAAATGGTAAGTTGAAAATACCACATTGCGTTGTGAAAGTAGCCTGACCTGACCAGTTAGATTCTGCAGGAACAGTACAAACAGTTTGAACATACCAATAATAGGTAGTATTTGAATTCAAACCTGAAACATTGTAACTTGTGCTTGAAAGGTTGATATCAACTATATCAGCTGTTTCTGTTGATGGATCAATTGGAGTAGAAGAAACTTTCAAGTTCCATGAATCGCCGGTGAATGAACTCCATGAAAGGTTTGCATCGTTAATGCCTGTTGTAGCTGTTAAGTTTGTTGGAACAGGACAAGCATCAGCAGTAGTAAATGTTCCATTAGTCCATGTTGAAGCGCAAGCGGCTTGTACATATACATAGTAAGTAGTGCTTTCAGTTAATCCGGTTAATTGTAAAGGTAGTGAATTAACTATTCCGTCGTAAATATCACCAGTTTCTGCTGTTGGATCAATTGCGGTAGAAGAAACTTTAACATTCCATGAAGTTTCAAATCCACCTGCTGTCCAGCTTAAATCTGCTTGCGAGGTAGTTATATTTGTTGCAGTGATACCTGTAGGAGCTGGACAAACAACTTCAATTTGAATAGAATAATCAGTACAATTTGGTGAAGGCCAAGTGTCAACCATTACATAATATGTTCCTACTGTCAATGCTTCAATAATAATTCTTGGGGTTGCTTCGGAATTTGTTACAGATTGTATCAAAGTACCGGTATCCGGACAACCATCAAATAAAAATAATCCTGAATAAGTTTCTACGGGAGTCATAGTAATCTTTACAACAGTATTCTGCGTAACATCAAGGCGGTAAATAGCATCTTCTCCGTTATCATAACTTGTTGAAGATAAATCATAATAATTACTCATTCCACAAGTAGTGTGAGACTGTGCATATGTAAGATCAGCCGGGATTTGAACAATGTATGGATTATCACAATGACTTCCAAGTATTGCATTTACTGTAAGAACTCCTGAAACATTGTTTGTACCATCCCAGAATCCTCCATTAAATCCACCATATGAGTAAGGACCTTCGTTTAAAGAAAATCTTGAAGCATAGTAATAAGTACCTGGAGCTAATGATCCTAAAGTAATTTTATATTCATCGTTATTTCCAACATCAACATTATAAATAGCCGGAATCCAATTAGTCCATGTTGATGGATTAGTATTTGCTGTTGAATAACCAATCCATGCTTCAATTCCTGCTCCTTGTCCGATAGCATCTGTGATACCTGCTTCGTAAACTTGTGCATAAATTTCAACATTTTCGTTAGTTGTCATTGTAAAATTACCAGGCCATTGTAAATTACACCATGTTACAGTGGAAGTAGGTTTTTCTTTTATTGTAATGTCATCAATAAAAATATTATTACCATAAGCACTGATACCTTCAAAAATAATATATTGATTTCCTGCCGGCAAATCGTATTTATATTTATACCATCCGTTGGAAGCCTCTACCGGAGTTTGAGTTATTGATCTGTTAATTGTACCTAATAATGTTGCTCCTGTTAAGTCCGGTGTTGCATTTGTATAAACATTTACTCTATCTAAATCTGAAGAGTAGCCATTATCTCTGTACATCCAAAATTCAACAATATGATTAGCTGGAGCACTTATTTCCGGAGTTACAAGAATTCCAGCTGTTCCGGATGAGTAATTAAAGCAATTAAATCTTGCCATACCTGCTCCACTATGAGGAGTACACGTTGGGTTAGAACCTGATGTTTGTCTATCCCATAATCCTGTTCCTGAACCAGCAGTTTTTTGATTTGTCCAGCATGTTGGTGCAAACGTGGTACCATCAAAGCTTTCGGTATATGGGAAACTAGTTATAGTTCCGCAAAGTGTAGAAAAACTTACTGGCCCCGCCCAACTTGAAGTTTCAATACCACAAACTGATTGAACATAGAACTGATATTGAGTAGAATGTGTTAATCCTGTTGCTGGTGTTGGATTAGCTACTGATCCGTATATTGAAACAACATATTCACTATTGCCTGGGGTAAATCCTGGTAATCCAACTTCGATGTTCCATTCAGAAGCACTGCTGGTCCAACCTAAAATCGCTGAGTTTGTTGTTATTCCACTAACAGTTAAATCTGTTGGCATAACACATGTAGGAGGATTGAATTCATAAGCTCCCATATCAGGATTGGTAGCATTTCTGGCAACTCCTAAAATATCAGTTGTTATACCTGGAACAGTTGTTCCCAAATTGTTCATTGCAGGATTTGACGGCATTAGGTCCGGAGTTCCCGTAAATAGCGGATCTACTGAAATGGAATTTGCATCTCCGGATACAGCAGCTTGCCAGTCAGTCATAGTTGTTTGGTTAGAAGTATAATAGCCTATATAATTGTTTGTTCCTGATGGTATATAAATATTATTATAGTCTGAAATAATTGTACCTCCGCTTCTATATATGCAATATCTATTAGAGGTAGAACCAGATGCAGAAGAATTGACTAAAACATTATTAACAAGATTAACAGTACCTCCTCCTATCCTTAAAGCATCATTTGAGGCATTGGCATTTAAAGCAATGTTTACACTGTTGTATGCTAAATTAACGGTTCCTGCTCCCGAAAGGTTAGCAACCATGCCTCTAGCAACATTTGTCGCACTTGGAGAAGCAATTGCATGATTAAATCCGTAAACAACATTATTATAAACATTTGCTGTATTTGTTGAAGTTACATCCGCTCTTAAACCGGTTAAAACGGCTGAAGTAGAAGTACTTGTTGAGGTTAAATTATATACTTTGTTATTATAAATTTCGCTTGTTCCTTGAATGTTTTCCATGAACAAACCAAATAGATTAGCCCCACCTGTAATAGTTAGATTTCTGACAATGTTGTTTGCAACTACAACGTCACGTCCTGAAGTAATTCTTAATCCACTTATTGCTGATGTTCCAAAACCAATATCATTTGGGTTATCGGAACCTATAATACAATTTTGAACTGTTAACCCTAAATCCGGATATGTTGCATTTCCGGTGATAACAATTCCGTTATAAGAATTAGAAACATTTATAGCATTATATGTGTTGTAGGAGTTTGCTCCGGTTACATCACTTGGTGTAGTAGCAACATTTTGATAAACTGCTCTTGAAGATGTATAAGCTCTGTTTAATGAAATAATTATATCATTAAAGATATTGTTTTGTGCTCCATTTGTAGCATTTTCATTAAAAACGTAAATACCGTACTCTAATTGATTGTGAATTGGCACTAATAACCCAAGCTCAAGACCATTGAATGTAAAGTAATCTCCTCCACGTAATGCTATAATTGCATCAGTTGTTGTATTAAATCCGGAAGATAGAATTTTTGGATATGCAACCCCTGATTTTGCAAAAGTAATTGTATTAGCAGCTGTACCTGTAGCAGTTATAACAGGTAATATTTCTGTAAATTGCTGACCAGATGTTACTATAAAATCTACAGGACCTGTAATAGTTGCAGAATTTAAAGTTAAAATTGCATCAACAAAACCATTGAAATTTAAGCCACCTGTAGGTAAAGAATTATCAATGGTATATGTTCCGGATAGATTGTAGGGGACTTGCGAAATGAGAGAAATATTGTCGATTGCAATAGGAGGATTTGTACCTAAAGAATTATCATTCCTCCAGGAAAAAACGAGACGCTGGGTAGTTCCAGCTGCAGATGCAGGTATTTGAATACCTACTTTAATCCATTCGTTTTGTAAACTGTAATTAGCCTGACCAACTTGTCCTGATGAAAGTTCTGTCCCTGCAACTGGAGTAGTTGTTGTTGGAACAAGGTAAACCCTTAATCTGTCGAAACTACTTTCGCCAATACCTTTTATCCAAAAACTTAATTGGATATCGGTTTCTCCTGCCGGGAATGTAATATCCCTATAAAAGTGCACGACAGAAGTTGATGTATTTGTATAATTCCATGAGGTTCCGAAATCATTGGAGATATAAGCTGCATTATTATTAGGACTAAGCGGAACTGTCCCCACAAACCACTGATTTGTTTGTGCCCCGTTATCAACGGTCCATCCATTGGCAGCAAAATCAGTACCTAATTCAAATCCTCCTTCTGCATTTGGATTTACTAGCACTGTTTGTGCCTGCATCATAAGTGAAATTAATGATGCAACAATAAAATAAATAATTTTTCTCATAAGCACTAAATTTAAGTTATTAATTAAGAAAACTTTTCAACATTTTTTTATTAAAAAGCAAATTTATTAAATTTTTTGTTTCATTTTTACATTAAATTATAAAAAATGTATATTTTTTTTAACATTTTGTTCATAACTATTTTATAAAAATGCAACATTTAGAATAAATCATTCATTCTAATAAATTTTAAAAATCAAAAATTGTTCAATAAAGGTTAAGAAATTTTTCAAAAATTAGTGTATTCTTCTGTAATTAGTGGCTAAAAACCTAACTGTATTGATTGGCAATTCTTACAATTTATTTTGTTAACTTACATATTTTAATTATGCTATTTCTGCTTTAAAAGAAAAAATCCACCAATAATAACTGGAATACCAACATTTATAATATAAATCATTATTGAAGAAAATAATATAATTTCAATTTCAGGGACAAATTCTTTAAAGAAAAAAATTGAAGCACTTAATCTTAATCCAATTTCAGACACGGAATAATTAGGAATAATGGTTATTAGAAAAAATACTCCTGCTAGGGCAATAAAAGTATTAAAAAAACTAATGTTTTGATTAAAAAATTTAAGAATCAAAAAAAATTGTATAACAAAAACGATATATCTTATAATACCTATTAATAAAATAAGAATCTTATTTAAAAATTTAATTTTAGGAAAATTCAAAAACTTTATAAAAAAAGATTTTTTTGAAAATACTTTGCCTGATAAACGTAACAAATAATCCCCGAAAATGTAAATTACAAGTGCTGTTAAAGCAATTGAAAATGATAATATAAAATAATTATTGTCAAAATAATCACGATTTTGGATATCCGTTATTGAAACGAAAAAAAATAATGCTAAAATACCAGACGAAAAACTAACAATAAATTGAGCAAAATCTCCATAAAGAGTTAACAAGCTACCAAATATTCTGTTATCCTTTTGTAAAAAATAAATTCTGCCGCCAAATTCACCAATTCTGTTAGGAGTAAAATGCCCAACTGCCACACCTGTCCATACAGCCTTAAAAGATTTAAAAAATGATACTTTTTCTATTTCTGAAATTAAATATTTCCATTTTAAACTTTCAAGAGCCCAGTTAATAGGCATTAAAAATATAACAGAAACAAAAAATGATGTTTGTAAAATATCTATATTAAAGGTGAGGTAAAAATTGAGGTTTTTAAAATCTTTGTAAATTATATAAATAAGATATGCCCATGAGATTGCAATAATCAATAATTTTACTGTAAGTGAAATAATTTTTTTTTGTTTGTTTTGCATATCATTTTTTTTCCTTGAATAAAGGTAAGAGGATGAACGAAATTAATCCTAACAAGATTAGTTCTATTGTCATAATTGTATGATATATGAATGCAAAACTTGCAGCTGATGAGTATTCGATACCATAAATTGTAAGACTCTGAATAATCATAAAATGATAGGCTCCCATACCATTAGGAGCCGGAGCAACCATTCCAAAGCTTCCGGCAACAAACAAGAATAATGCTGCTTCGATGGATAAATGACTTAAGCCCGGAAATGCAAAAAATCCAACATACATCATCAAAAAATAACAAGCCCAGATGAAAAGGCTTAAAAACACATAATAAATGGGACGTTTTAAATTTTTTAACGAAATTATACCCGACCAAAATCCTTTGAAAAACTTTAAAACTTTAAGAGCAATAGAATATCTATTAAACCTGCCTTTGATTAAAAAATAAAAAAATAATATTGCTGCAAAAAAGATAAAAATTAGAAATATCCAGAAATAAGGAGAAATGAGAAACTTCATATTTTTCGCAAGTCCGGGAGTAGATTCTACAAAACTCAATAATTGAGGATACTGCAATGAAACAGCTAATATTGTGAATAGCAGTAGTACCACAACATCAATAACCCGTTCACTCACCATAGTTCCTAAAACTTTCGAAAAACTCATTTTATCGTATTTAGAAACTATGGCACATCTTGTTACTTCGCCTAAACGCGGAATGGCAATATTGGCAAAATAACCATTTAATATTGCGAGGAATGTAATTGAAAAACGGCTTTTGTATTTTTCGTCATCAAGCATCATTTGCCATCTGATTGTTCTTGCAATATGAGAAATTAAACCTATTAGCAACATCAAAATAATCCAAAACCAGTTGAGTACAGAAATTTCTTTAATAATCAAATTGAAATCAAAATCTTTATAAACCAAATAAAATAGGATTATTCCAATACTTGCAAAAACAAAAACTTTAAGAATATTTTTTATTTTTTGTTTCACGATTTTTCGTTTCTTTTGTGCAAATATAGATATTTGTAAATTATTTATAAGTTATTTTTAATGGTAAAACCAAAAAAATATCTCGGACAGCATTTTTTGAAGGATAAAAATATTGCCGAAAAAATTGCAAAATCTTTAAAAAATCTAAATAATCTACCGGTAATGGAAATTGGTCCGGGTACGGGAGTTTTGACAAAATTTCTTGTTGGTAAAAGTTATCCGTTAATTTTAATTGAAATTGACGAAGAATCTGTTGATTTTTTGAAAACGAGCTTTCCTGATGGTAGTTTCGAGTTGTATAATGCAGATTTTCTAAAATTAGACATCATCCGTGTTGTAAATAACAATAAATTCTGTGTTATCGGAAACTTCCCATACAATATTTCTTCACAAATTTTCTTTAAGATTCTGAAAAATAGAACTCTTATCGAAGAAACTGTTTGTATGCTGCAAAAAGAAGTTGCTGAAAGGATTTGTTCAATTGAGGGTTCAAAAGAGTACGGAATTTTAAGCGTTTTAATACAACTATATTATAAAACCGAATTCTTATTTTCTGTGAGCGAGAAAGTGTTCTTTCCTCCACCAAAAGTAAAATCGGCTGTTATTCGTCTTACCAAATATCGTGATGAAATTGAGGAAGTTAAATTTGAAAATTTACTTTTGATTGTGAAAACAGCCTTTAATCAACGGCGAAAAACTCTTAGGAATGCATTAAAATTACTTCTTTGCGAAAAAAAACACATTGATGATAATCATCATTTTTTTGATAAAAGAGCCGAACAATTAAGCCCTGAGGAATTTATTTTATTAACTAAAATGATTTTTAATTAAAACTTTGATTTTTATGGTAATTTATTATCATTTTATCCCAAAAATAATTAATTGCTTCGGAGCATTAAACTATTATTTAGTGAAACTTAACTTTTCTTAATCTATTAATGTTTTAATTAAAATTTTAAATACGAATTTTTTAAATTTTGACATATGAAAAATGCAATAAGTAATTTGTTTTTTATCGGTTGTTTAGTTTTTTTGTGTTATTTTGGATATTCCCAAAATATTGATTATGCCAAAAAAATTGTACAAAAAATTTCATCACCTGAATTTTACGGAAGAGGGTATGTGAATAAAGGAGATAGTATTGCAGCCTCGTTCTTAGCAGAAGAGTTTAAAAAAATAGGGCTTAAAAAATTTGGCGACAGCTATTTTCAAAATTTTACGATTGGTGTTAATCGTTTTATAAATAGTACAATAGTTATGTTTGATTCCATTGAACTTGTTCCTGTTAAAGATTATGTTGTCATACCAAGTTCTCCTGAAACAGATAAAAAATACAAAATAGAATGGATAACTGCACGAACATTAACAAATCAATGGGTACTAAGGCAGTTTCTCTCCGAAGAATATCCTGACCGAATACTTTGTATTGATTCTACAGGCTTAAACAATCCTGAATTATTTGCATTTGCAAATACAATCTTCAGTAAAAATTATGTTAAGGCGGCAGGTATAATAGAACAGTCTGCCCGTCTAAAATTTACGGTTAGAACAAAGATTAAAGATTTTGTACATGTTCAGTTAAGCTCGGATAAAATTAATTATGGGAGTGACTCTGTTTACATTAAAATACAGAATAGTTTCGTGGAAAATTATACAACTGCAAATTTAATAGGTTATATTCCCGGAAAATCAGACAGTATAATAATGATAACTGCACATTACGACCATTTAGGAATGTATGGAGATGTAATTTTTCCTGGAGCTAATGATAATGCCAGCGGCGTTGCAATGGTCCTAAGTTTGGCAAGATCTTACAAAAAAATGAGTCCCCCAAAATATACTATGGTATTTGCTCTTTTTGCTGCTGAAGAGGCCGGTTTATTAGGTTCTCAATATATGGCAGAAAATTTACCTTTTGAAATTTCAAAAATAAAGGTATTACTAAATTTTGATATGGTTGGAACAGGTGATAAAGGAGTTTATGTGATGAATGCCAAGTTACATAATGATATTAATGTTCTAATGACAGAATTAAATAATAAAAATAAATATTTTGATACGTTTTATACAACTGGATTATCTTATGGTAGCGATCACGCTTCTTTTCATGAAAAAGGTGTTAAAGCTCTGTTTTTCTATACCGATGGAGATAATTCAACTTACCACCAGCCACAAGATACTTACGATAATTGTACTTTTGCTGTTTTTGAAGATATGATTAGATTTGTAACTGATTTTGTTGACGCATATTAGTTTGAGAAATATATTTTAAAAACATAATAATTAATTTTTAAATTTGTAACAGAAATTAAAACTATGGAGACCTTCAAAAAAATAAACCGTATTCAACGTAATCTTGTTTTAATTTTTTATATAGCTTTATGTTTGGCCTTAATTATTCCGGTGTGGACATTATTTACGAGTATGAAAGTCCCATACTCTGTAGATATTATTGTGGTAATTTTGTTTTTGGTAATATTTGTTCTGTTGGGGGCTTACTCTTATTTGATAGTATTTTTACCTGAACGATTGAACAGAAATTTTGATATTATCAGAAACAAAATTGCTTTGGGAGAAATTGACAATGTTGAAAAGTTTTCAAAAGAAGTGATTTCATTTTTGATCAAACATTTTGATTATATTTTCTTTGATATTGAATATGCCGGTATTGGAGTTAGAGAATTCGATGCTTTATATTTAAGCGATGATTTAAATGAGGATTTCCTGCCAAATAAAGAAAAATTATTCAGAATAGCCGCCGATTCCGAAAATCCAAAATTTTTAGGAACAATAAAACCTTTAGAGAAAAAATCATACCTATATTTAGTTCCTGTGTGGTTTTATGAAGAAAATATAGGGTTTATCATTGTTGTAACAAATAGAAAACTCGGTAATTTATTCAAAGGGATTCTTAAAGATTTTGAAAATTATTACTTCGACGATCAGTTAAAACTTGTAATCAGATTATCCAAATTAAAAAAAGGTGAAGCATATCAATAAAAAAACACACATTTTAGCTTCAGATTTCGACGGTACGATTACTACAAAACAAGGAGTAATTCCACAAAGCATAATTGATGGGTTACAAAATATACAAAACTCTAATATATTGAGAGTAATTGCCACCGGAAGATCTTTGTTTTCTTTTTTAACTATTGTTGATAAGAATTTTCCTATTGATTATCTGATTTTTTCTGGAGGAGTAGGAGTGATGGATTGGAAAACAAAAAATATAATTGCAGAAAATCATTTTAGTAAATCCCAAACTCTGGAAATATATAATACTCTAAAATCGAATAATTTTGATTTTATGGTACAATATCCTGTGCCTTATAATCATATTTTTTATCAATCAAGTTCCGGTAATTATAATTCTGATTTTGAAGCCAGAATAAATTATTATAAAACAAATGGAATCACACCGGCTAAGACAATACCTAAACTTGCTTCGCAATTTGTTATTATTTGTAATGAAGGAACAGATCATTTTCAATTCGTAAAAGAAAACTTTGGAAATTTTAAAGTTACAAAAGCAACAAGCCCGATAGACCATAAATCTTTATGGATTGAAATATTTCCTAAACATGTTTCAAAGGCTTATGGACTTGAATTATTGAGAATAAAACATGATATTCCGCTCGAAAATATTGTTGCGGTTGGTAATGATTATTATGATTATGATATGTTGGAATATGTAAAATTCCAAAATGCTTACGTTGTTGCAAATGCTCCTTATGAATTGTTACAAAGATATAATATAATCCCTTCAAGTGAAAATGAGGGAGTGGCAAATTTGTTGAACAGTATGAATTTTTATCGCTAAATTGCAACAGATCTGTTACTTGTTTTGAAACTTTTTTTTCAATCAACCCGGTATTATTGGACTAGAGACTTAAACTTAATTAAATCCACGGGAGTAAATATGATAGATCGTAGTCGTCATTCTTAGAGTTCAGGCTTAGCCGAATTTACAAATGGTTCAATTAGGCTAAACCACCTGGGATTAATTTTTACTAAAAAATAATTAAAGTTGCTTCTAAAATTTCACTTCCGGAGCATTTTCGGCTCCAGGTTTTGCTTTGAAGTATGATTTTTCCCTAAACCCAAACATTTTTGCAAAAATATTTCTTGGAAATTTCAGTACAAAAACATTGTAGTCTTTAACGGTATTATTAAATAAATCTCTTCTGCTTATAATTTCAGCTTCAATAACTTTAAGTTCATTTTGCAGATCTATAAAATTCTGGTTTGCTTTTAGCTCCGGATAGTTTTCGACAGTTACAAGTAATCTGCTTATGGCACTATTAAGTTCTTCTTGTGCAGCTTCAAATTTTGCAAGATTTTCTTCAGTAAGGTCCTCCACTGTTAGGTTTATTGATGATGCTTTACTTCTTGCTTCAGTAACTGCAATAAATGTTTCCTGTTCGTGTTCAGCATAGCCCTTTACGGTTGCCACGATGTTTGGGATCAAGTCAAGTCTTTTTTGGTAAGCATTTTCTACATTAGACCATGCATTTTTAACAGCCTCATTTCTTTCAACGCACTTGTTATATGTTCTAAAAGCATAAAAACCTGCCCACAAAACAAAAATTATTAATCCAATTAATAACGGTAATCCGAAAATAGTAAATGCTAAACAGCCTTTTCCTTTTACTTGTGGTTCATTTTTCATAATTATTAGATTTTATTTTCATACAAATATATATCATATTTTTAATAACCTATAGAGGAATGAAAAAAATTTTTATAAAAAAAAAAGCCTGCTTTGCAGGCTTTTTTTTAGTATCTCTTACGTTTTGTATAATGAGTGTGAAGTAATTCATGAGCTTTATGGCTATTTGGTGTGCCTAGGAATTCTTCATAAAGTTGCAACACTTCAGGATTTTCGTGAGATTTACGTATTGGCATGTTAGCATCTTCTTCGTAAATTGCTTCCATACGTTTTCTGCGAATTTCTTCGTTGGTTGGTATAGGTTGTCCTCCACCACCAAGACAACCACCCGGACAAGCCATAATTTCGATGAAATGATACGAAACTGTACCATTAGCAACAGCAGTTATCAACTTGTTTGCATTTGCTAATCCGTGAGCAATAGCGCATTTAAGTTCAGCACCTTCGAGGAATCCCCATTCTGGTTTGCAATTTTCTAATTTTATGGTAGTTTCTTTTATACCTTCCAAACCACGCACAGGAATAATGTCAAGGTTTTTGAATGGTACTTCACGACCTGTAACTATTTCGTAAGCAGTTCTGAGTGCAGCTTCCATAACACCACCGGTTGCGCCGAAAATTACAGCAGCACCTGATGATGTTCCCATGATTGAATCGTATTTTTCTTCTGGTAATTCATCAAAATTAATACCTGCCTGACGAATCATCATTGCAAGTTCGCGGGTTGTGAGAACGTAATCAACATCTTTAAAACCGCTGTCTCTCATTTCCGGACGATTAGCTTCGTATTTTTTAGCTGTACATGGCATTATTGATACAGAAACAACTTTATCGGCTCTCCAACCTTTTTTCTGAGCATAGAAAGTTTTTGCTAAAGCTCCAAACATTTGTTGGGGAGATTTACATGTTGAGAGATTTGGAAGTAGGTTAGAAAATTTATGTTCAATAAATTTGATCCATCCAGGAGAACATGAAGTCATCATTGGGAGAGCAATAGTTTCGTCTTTTTCTACCAAAGCTTTTTTAAGTCTGGTCAATAACTCGGTTCCTTCTTCTAAAATAGTTAGGTCTGCTGTAAAATCTGTATCCAAAACTGAATCAAATCCAAGACGTTTTAATGCAGCAACCATTTTACCTGTTACTCTGTTACCTGGAGTTAATCCTAAATCTTCCCCTAAACCAACTCTAACAGCAGGAGCAGTTTGGCAAACAACATGAACTTCAGGATCATTGATAGCATCCCATACCTGATCTATATAATTCTTTTCAACCAAAGCTCCGGTCGGACATCTATTAACACACTGACCACAGTTCGTACAAACAACGGAATTCATTGGCTTTTCGAAGAATGTAGAAATCTTTTGATGTTCACCTTTGTATGCAACAGCTAATGCGCTCACATATTGCATCGATGTACAAGTGCGAACACAACGTTGGCAACGGATACATTTGCTGTCATCTTTAATAATAGATGGAGAAAAGTCATCAATTGTGTATTTTTTATCGTAAACTAATTTAATAAAATCTTTTTCGTTTACGAGATATTCATTAGCCAGTGATTGTAATTCACATTTTCCGTTTTTGTAGCAACTTGTGCATTCTGTATTGTGTTCGGAAAGTAAAAGCTCAATGATGTGTTTACGAGCTGTTCTTACTTTTTCACTGTTTGTGAAAATTTCCATTCCTTCCGAAACAGGCATTGCACAAGAGGCAACAAGTGTTTTTGCTCCTTTTTGTTCAACAACACAAACGCGGCAATTACCTGCAACGCATAAATCCGGATGTTGACACAATGTTGGAATACGAAAATTTAATTTTCTGGCAGCTTCTAAAACTGTTGTGCCTTCTTCTACCGTAATAGGTATGTTATTTATTTTAAGGTTTACGTTATACTTAGCCATTTTTATTATCTTTAAAGTTATTAATAAATGATTTCTTCTCTGAAATTGTCAACAATTGAAATAAAAGGATTTGCCACAGATTGTCCTAATCCGCATTTTGCAGATATTTTCATTGTTTGAGCCAGTTTCTTTAAAGTCTCGAGGTAGGAAGGATCTTTTTCGCCTTTCTTAACAGCTTCGATACCTCTTAATAATTGCTGACAACCAACTCTACATGGAGTGCATTGTCCACAAGATTCTTCAGCGAAAAATTCGAGGTAATCTTTAAGAACATTGTACATAGAACGAGAAGAGTTGAAAAGCATCATTGACCCACCGGTTGGTACGCCTTCGTATCCGATAATCATATCGTTGAATTTTTTACGTGGCACACAAATTCCTGATGCTCCTCCAACCTGAACGGCTTTAGTATCTCCATCTCCAAATTCATCAACAAAAGCAGCAACAGTCATACCAAGTTCGAGTTCGTAAATTCCAGCATTTGGTGTATCACCTGAAATTGAGAACACTTTCGAACCGCGGCTGTCTTTTGTTCCCATTTCTTTGAATTTTTCTGCCCCGTATTTCATTATAACGGTTGCATAAACCAAAGTTTCAACATTATTGATGCTTGTTGGTTTGTTGAATAAACCTGCTACTGTCGGATATGGTGGTTTATTACGAGGTTCTCCGCGTTTTCCTTCTATTGACTCGAATAAAGCACTTTCTTCGCCGCAGATATAAGCTCCTGCTCCGGAACGAATTTCAATGTTAAAATCAAAACCTTTATCTTTCAATAATTTATTAAATTCTTCTACCTTTTTAATTAAACCTTTCAATAGAAAATTATATTCTGCTCGGAGGTACATATATCCTTTTCTTGCACCAATCGCATATCCTGCAACTGCCATACCGGTGAAAACTTTTTCAGGTACTCTGTCGAGGATTTCTCTGTCTTTGAAAGTTCCGGGTTCTCCTTCATCAGCATTACACACTACATATTTATCGTAGGAGTTTTCAGCTTTTGTGAATTTCCATTTTAATCCGGTAGGGAATCCTGCTCCTCCGCGACCTTTTAAACCTGAATCTATCATTTCCATTATGATGTCATCAGGATTCATTTTCTTTACCTTATCAAGAACGGTATTTACTAAGGTACCGTCATTTTCAAATATGAGGTCAACTTTCGATATTCTATTTTTTTCCATCTTTAGAATTTTAAATTTTTAAACATTTTTTAAACAACTACTTAGCAATATACTCCTGAACAATTGCTATTGCTTTTTCCGGTGTTAATTCTGGATATACTTCATCATTTATTAACATAACCGGACCTTTATGACACCAACCCATGCAATTCGCTTGCAATAATGTGAATTTTCTGTCCGGTGTTGTTTCGCCAAGTTTTATACCTAATGTTTTTTCTAAAGTTTTGATAATTTCATCCTTACCAGACATGTGGCATGAAATTGTTTTACAAACCCTGATTACATACTTACCTCTTGGAACTACGTCCAAAAATGTGTAAAATGTTGCTGTGCCGTAAACATCTGCTGCTGATAAATCCAACGCTTCTGCTACCAATGCTAGCTCATCTTCGGTAATGTAATTCTTGTCTGCAACAATTTTTTGCAAAATAGGCATAAGAGCTTGTCTTTCTCTGCCATATTTTTCAATTTGCTCGTTAATAATTAAATTTACATCTGTCATTTTTCTTTCGTTTTAGTTATTATTTGTTAAAATCTTCACAATGTTAATAAAATCACAATAGAATATTTCAATGCTTATTCTTTTTATCGCTCAAAATTTATTTTTATTCAGTTTTTTAAAACCTGATAAAAGTCATTTTTTAAAATTTTAAGATAGACTAATTATAAATAATAAAATTTATAATATGCAGTAAATCAATCTTTTAGTATTAAAAATTAAAAATTATGTTGCATAATATAATTTATAAACATAAATTTTGTCGTAAAAAACTTTCTTTTCGAGTTTTAATATTATAGTTAAATTTGCAAAAAAAAAAAATATGATCAAACATTCTGAAGCGTTAAAAATTGTATTGGATCAAGTTTTTAGAACTGATATTGAAAAAATAAAAATCTCTGATGTTTATGGCAGAATTTTAGCTGAAAATATTTATTCTGAGATTAATATGCCTCCTTTTCGGAAGAGTATGGTGGACGGTTTTGCGTGCCGAAAAGAAGATTTGAATAAATCTATATTTATTGTAGGAGAGATTAAAGCTGGAGATGATGATATAGTTGATATAGGAGCGGAACAATCCGTAAAAATAATGACAGGAGCAAAAGTTCCTGATTCAGCTGATATAGTTGTCCCTGTTGAAGAAGTTGAAGTGTTTGATAATTTTATAAAAGTTCTCAATCAAAAATCTTCTGAAAATATTTCTCCTATTGGTGAAGATATTAAGATTGGCGATAAATTGTTGAAAGCTGGTACTCTTATTACTCCTCCAATTGCAGGGGTAATTGCAAGTTTAGGTTTTAATGAAGTTAAAGTTCATAAATTTCCTGAAATTGGCCTTATTGTTACTGGTGACGAAATTCTTGAACCAGGAAATGTTTTAACTTCGGGGAAAATTTTTAATTCTAACGCTTATCAACTTATTGCAAATATCAAAAAAATCGGAGTACGACCAAAATATTACGGTATAATTAATGATTCTGCATCAGAAATTGAGAATATTATTAAAAATGCAATTGAGGATAATGATATTTGCATAATTACAGGTGGAGTTTCAATGGGAGATTATGATTTTGTTGCACCGACAATAAAAAATACTGGATTGAAAGTACATTTTGACAGCGTTGCTGCTCAACCCGGAAGGCCTCTGGTTTTTGCTTCCTCAGTTAATAAATTCGTCTTTGGTATGCCAGGTAATCCTGTATCGGGATTTGTTATTTTTGAAACTATTGTTAAACCTCTTATTTATAAAATTATGAACCATAATTTTCGGGCTAATGAATTTCCGTTTAAATTAGCCGGAGGATTAACGAGGAAAAAAGCTCAACGAAAATCATTCTATCCGGTTATTCTAAACAGTGATAAAACTGTTAGTCCTATAAAATATCACGGCTCGGCTCATTTGAATTCCTATATTGATGCTTTTGGAATTATTGCAATGGAAGAAGATGTTTATAATTTAAATGACGGAGATTTTGTAAATGTTAGACTCATATAAAAGAAATATCTCTTATCTAAGAATTTCAGTTACTGACAGATGTAATCTGCGTTGCGTTTATTGCATGCCTCCGGAAGGAGTAAAATTATTAAGTCATGATGATATATTATCTTTTGACGAAATTGTGGAGGTTGTTAAGACTGCTGTTTCGTTTGGAATTACAAAAGTAAGAATCACAGGTGGAGAGCCTCTTGTTCGAAAAGGGATAGTCGAATTGGTTAAGCAAATTGCTGAAATTGAAGAAGTAAATGATTTGGCAATTACAACAAACGGCATATTACTTAAAAAATTTGCTGCAGATTTAAAAAATGCCGGTTTAATGCGAATAAATGTGAGTCTCGACACATTAGATCCTTTTGAATATTCTCAAATAACAAGAGGTGGCAATATAAATGATGTTTTTCAAGGATTAGAAGCTGCCAAGAATTCAGGGTTTGATCCTATAAAAATAAATGCAGTAGTTTTTGACCCAAATGATCTTGAGAAAAAAAACAAACTAAAAGAATTTGCAAATAATAACGGATATCAAATTAGGTTTATTTCGCAAATGAATTTACGAAGCGGAAATTTCTCGGTTGTAGAAGGTGGTTCCGGAGGGGATTGTGCGTCTTGCAATCGTTTGAGGCTAACAGCAGATGGTTTTATAAAACCTTGCTTATTTTCCGACATAGCTTTCAGTGTCCGGAATTTAGGTGCTGAAAAAGCAATATTATCTGCAATCTCAAACAAACCTGAAAAGGGAATTGTATGTTTTAACAATAATTTTTATAACATCGGGGGTTAAATTTCATGAATGAATTGTCACATATTGATAATAACGGCAAAGCAAATATGGTTGATGTTAGTAATAAAACAAATCAAAAGAGAACTGCAGTTGCCGAAGGATTTATTAGTCTTGCTACCGAAACTCTGGATATAGTAAAGAAAAATCTTGTTAAAAAAGGGGATGTGATTTCAATTGCCGAAATTGCCGGTATTATGGCTGCAAAACGAACACCTGAATTAATCCCGCTTTGTCATAATTTGAATCTTACTAAGGTTGATGTTAAAGCTGAAATTCAGGATGATGGGATTAAAGTTATTTCTTCAGTAGCTTGCATAGGACAAACCGGAGTTGAAATGGAAGCTTTAACGGCTGTTAGTATTTCTTTGCTAACTATTTACGACATGTGCAAAGCTGTTGATAAAACAATGATTATCAAAGAAATAAAATTACTTAACAAACAAAAAGAAGACCTTTAATCACAGTAATTTGTTAATAAAAAATTTATAAAAGATTGTAATATTTAAATTTATATTAATTAAATTTGTATTATTAACCCTAAATTAGAAAAATATGAAACGTTTTTACATTATTTTATTATTGCTATTGTTTTACTTTTTTGCTTATTCTCAGCAAGTTCCTAACGGAGATTTTGAATTATGGACAGGTAATACTCCCGACCAATGGGATACATCTAATGAATCTGTTATGGGAACAAATTTTAGTACTGTAACTAAAGAAAGTGTAGCTTTTTCTGGTTCTTATGCTGCAAAAGTTAAAAATGATACAAAGTATATTTTTCCTGTAGGAAATGTTACAATGCCAGGAATTTTAACACTTGGTGATTTTGTGCTAGATATTGTTAATCAAACCGGAAATATTGTTGGCGGAAAACCATTTCCCTACAGACCTTATTCATTAAAAGGTTATTATAAATCTACTCCTTTAGGTGGTAATACTCCAATGATTGGGATTGGATTATCCAAATGGAATTATCAAACCAATACTCGAGATACTATAGGTTTTAGTGTAATGTATTTTCCAAATACTGTTAATAATTGGACAGAGTTTGAAATTATAATAAATTGGACTTCAAACGAAGTTCCTGACTCTATGAATATTATTATTGCTGCTGCTGATTTGGTGAGTGGTGAAACTTTTGCCACTAATAGCGCAATTTTTGTAGATAATTTATATTTTGAATATCCACAAAGTCAAGAAATTATATCAGTAGGAGATTTTAATCCAATATATGTTAGTTACGGGACTTTGTTCAGCCAATTACCATTACCTGAACAAGCATGGGTTACTTTGGATGATAACTCAAATGAACTATTGAATGTTGTATGGAATCAAGGGCCATATCCATCTAATGGGGATATTCCCGGAGAATATATTTTAGAAGGAGATCTTGAATTAGTATCTGGAATACTAAATCCTAACAATTTAAAAGCTTATATAACCGTAACAATACTTGAAGAACAAGTAAAAAATATTATATCAGTGGGAGATTATAATCCAATATATGTTGATTACGGAACTTTGTTCAACCAATTGCCATTACCTCAGCAAGCATGGGTTACTTTGGATGATAACTCAAATGAACTATTGAATGTTGTATGGAATCAAGGGCCATATCCATCTAATGGGGATATTCCCGGAGAGTATATTTTAGAAGGAGATCTTGAATTAGTATCTGGAATACTAAATCCAAACAATTTAAAAGCTTATATAACGGTAACAATATTGGATCCAGTTATAGTTTCAATACAAAGCAATCAGCAAATCAATGTTTATCCAGTTCCTGTAAATGATGTTTTATACATTGAATCCGGAAATGTTTTGAAATTCGAATTATTTAATATTTCCGGACAAAAAGTTTTTGAAAGTGTTTGTCTTAATAATAAAATTGATTTGTCAGGATTTACTTCCGGAACATATATTATGAAATTGTATTCAGGCAACAAAGTTTTTATTCAAAAAATAATTAAACAATAATTATAATAGAATAAAAAAGGCTGTCTATTATTAGGCAGCCTTTTTATTTTATTACTAATGATATTCTTATTTAATATTTAATTTTTTACGAATATCTTTTGGAATAGCATCTTTATGAACAACAATATTCATTGTTTTATATCTAACATAAGCTTCTGAAGCATAAAAGAATCCGTTATAATCATTAGTTGTATTCCATGAATTTTTTACATAATAGTATTTAGTTCCATTTTGGTCTTTGGCAATACCAGAAATTAACATTCCGTGGTCGTCGGTAGTTTGGTAATTATCAAATGCAATTTGTCTGATTTCTTGGGTAATTGTTTTTTCCGGCATAGGTTTATCTAAAGAATAAAGCAGATTATCTTTTTCTTTTTGGGTGAGTTTTTCCCATCTTGCTCTTTCCAGTCCATCAAGGTCGGGACGATCTTCTGCTGGTACAACTGCAATTCCTTTTGTCCATTTAAATCCTTTTTCGCTTACATCTGCTCCCCAACAAACAGTATATCCGTTATTTATGGCATTGTCAATAACTTGCATCATCTCGTCGAGTGGTAGGTTATAAGAAGTGCCCCATGCCCAGTTATCCGGAATTTCGAGAATGAATTGGGTGTAAAATGGATGATGAGTATATGAAGTAATATTTATATAATCATCTGTGTTAATTTCAAGAAACTTAGCAAAAGATTGAGGTGTATATTCAACGCCTTTGTATGTAAATTTTTCGGGCTCTTTTCCGAGATATTCATCAAGAATTGCATTTACAGCTCTTTTCCAGGCAGTAGATAATTTTTTGTTTGGATTTTCTTTAACAGCATCAACAAAAGCTTTTAAAACAGCATCAAGTTCGCCGTGAACATGATTATCTTCTCCGTAATTTAAGCCTTTATAAACATCTTCAGGAACAATACCATATTTTTTCATAACATCAAAAACATCGTGGAAAGATCCGCCAGCTCCCATGTTTATTGTACCGTGCATTCTGATGTATTTTTCGGCTTTTTCTTCATAAGCCTTTCTTACAACGTAAAGTTCAGCGAGATCAAATTCGGATTTTCCCATTCTCAAAAGTTCTGCTTCAATAAAAGCAATTCCACTATAGCTCCAGCAAGTTCCGGCTCTGTATTGATCTTTTACCGGAGTGGTTTTTACCTCTTTAACCATTGTAAAAACATATCCTTCTTTTTTAGACTCTTCGTCTTGAGCAAAGAGTCCAAGTGTAAATAAAGGAACAATCAAAAATAAAACTATTTTTTTCATAAATTTAAAATTTAAATTATTTAATAATAGACCCAAAATTAAAGTATGTTTTCAAATATCCAAAAAATTGTTACTCCAAGATAATTTCCTATTGCATATCCAATTAATCCTACACTTATGCCCGGGAGAATAATTTCTTTGTTGTTTAAAGAATTTGCTATCATTGGTACAAAAGGTGGAGAACATATTAAAGCTGTAGATGTTACGAAGGTTGTATCTCTATCAATTCTAAAAATGGAGGAAAATATAGCATGCAAAAAGAAAGTTCCTAAAACAGTGAATCCAACAAAAAAGAAAATATATTGATTCAGATTATAAAACATTTCAGTTCTAACCATTGATGCTAATGCTATACTAAAAACAAGAATAAAGTACATTCCTAAATCAAATGATTTATCGAGTTTTTTCACGCTTTTACGTGTACCGGCAAATAGGCTCAAACTAGTGAGAACTAAAATTAAAAGCAACATAGATAATTTACCGGTAATTAAAAATGAAATTACGGCACTAAAAGTTGCAATAAATAATGAAAGAAAAAGACTTTTAGTTGTCGTTTTAAGATTTTTGAAGGAAAAAGGATCTTTTGCTCTTTCATTATATTCTATTTCTTCAAATTCTTTATTGTCTAGCGATTTTTTAAATTTCGGTAAAATAAATCTAAATAATACTTTTCCAAAAGTCATCATGAATAACAAATAAATAGCTCCAAAAAATAAGTCATAAGTATTAACTATTAAATATGTTGCTGGATCAACTTCCAAAGCTACTTGTAATGCAGCGAGATTGGGAGTTCCTCCTGTATATAAGCCTACCAACAATCCGCTAAGTTTCGAAAAGTCATCAATTTTGTTTTGCCAGATGAGTTTTGCTATAACCAAAATAATTACTAAACTTAGTAGCCCAAGAAAAAGCGATAAAATTGTTTTTCCTGCAAGGTTTTTAAATTGTTTTACATCTCTGCCGAACAGTAATAAAGGTAAAGCTATCAGAACACTTAAATTCATAATGGTTTCCTGAATTATAGCTCCGTTTTCGGATATTAAACCAATAAAACTTAAAAAAAGTCCGGAAATAAAACACAAGACCACAGCTCCAATCTTATCCAAAAAACTATATTTTAAAGTGCTGCGTAAAATAAGGTAAGGAAACACGACTAAAAAAACTCCAAAAATAATATCGCCAATCATAAGTTTTAAATTAAATTTTTATAACATGTCCATCGTATGCCAAAGAAACATTCTCGGGCAGTTGAGTGTTGATTTTATCGTGAAGCCCCATGTTGTGACTTATGTGAGTGAGGAAGGCTTTTCGGGGCGATACAATTTTTACAATTTCAAGTGCTTCTTCAAGAGAATAATGGGAGAGATGTTTTTCCTTTCTTAATGCATTTATAATCAATATTTTCGTACCAAATATTTTTTGAAGTTCGTCTTCTGATATATAATTAGCATCTGTGATATAGGTAAAATCTCCGATTCTGAAACCAAATATTGGTAGATTATAGTGCATTACTCTTATAGTTGTAATTTTAATGTTTTGAATATAGAAAGGAATTTCATCAATTGTATTAAGATTAAGCCTCGGTATTCCGGGGTAGTTATTATCCGAAAAAACATAAGCATATTCACGTCTTAAAGCTTCTTGAACTCTTTTTTCAGCATAAATTTCCATAGGCTTTTTTGTCAAAAAATTAAAAGCTCTGACATCGTCCAATCCTCCTATGTGATCTTTATGTTCGTGAGTAAAAATAATAGCATCGAGCCTGTCAATATTTTGTCTTAACATTTGTTGCCTGAAGTCAGGACCGGAGTCAATTAAAATATTTATTCCTTCTATCTTAATTAGAACTGATGATCGAAGTCTGTTATCATGAGGATTTTTTGAAGTACAAACCTCACATTTACAACCAATTACCGGAACGCCTTGTGATGTACCTGTACCTAAAATTATTACTTCCACTTTAATTTTTCTGCAAAAATAGTTTTAAAAACCAAAAATAATAATGATTTTTGCTTGATTATTTAAAATTTAGTATGGATAATAGGAGTAAATCGATTTTATATCTAATCCCAAACCTTATTTCGAAAAATTCTGTTTCCAGAGTTATTCCGGAATTTAATGTAGAAATTATCAGGACTTTGAAAATTTTTATTTGCGAAGATATTCGTACCACACGTCGGTTTTTGAAAAGCATAGATAAAAATATTGATGTTAATCAGATTGAATTTTTCGAGTTAAATAAACATACAAAAGATGAAGAACTAAGCGAATATCTTATTCCTTGCGAAAATGGTGAATCTGTTGGTTTGATAAGTGAAGCAGGCTTGCCATGTATTGCAGATCCAGGAAATATTATTGTAAAAATCGCACATCAAAAAGATATTCGTATTGTTCCATTGTGTGGTCCGTCATCAATATTTATGGCTTTGATGTCCTCGGGGTTTAATGGTCAGAATTTTGCATTTAATGGATATCTACCGATGGATAAAACAGAAAGGTACAAAAAGATTAAACAACTCGAACAAAGATCCAAGTACGAAAATCAGACACAGATTTTTATGGAAACACCATTTAGAAATAATAAACTTTTTGCTGAATTGTTGAGTGTTTTAAATTCAAATACTTATCTTTGTGTCGCAGCAAATATAACAGCGGAGGATGAATTTATTAAAACAAAAAAAATTTCTGACTGGAAAAAAGTTAAATATGACTTTGATAAAAAAAATTGCATTTTCATAATTTAAATATAAAATTAATTATATGAGTTACAAAAAGTTATTGAAAATATTTGTTCTTCTATCTGGATTGGCAGTTGTTGTAATAAGTTCAGGAAAGATTTTTAATTATTCTTTATTTGAACAAAAAGATGAAAATGAAAAAACAATAATACTTGATTCTAAAACATCTTTTTTTCCTGATTATTATAACGCTTTTGATCATTTTAAATATGATACATTGGTTGATTGTTATTACATTTACAATTCAGATGATAAAGAAATAGGCAGAGTCATTTTTACTTCGCCAATGTGTGATGAAATTTCAGGCTTTGGTGGACCTGTTCCATTTGCCATATTGCTTGACGAAGCTAATAAAATAAAAGCTTTGCATTTATTTGATAATAATGAAACTCCATCCTGGATAGAAAATCTAAAAAAATCTGGTTTTTTTGATTCGTGGAATGGATTAACCTTAAATGAAGCTTTAGAAAAAAAGGTTGATGCAGTAAGTGGTTCTACCATGAGTAGTTCAGCAGTAATAGAATCGTTTAATAAAAGAGTGTCAGCTTATGCAGCTTGTGAAGAAAAACAAAAGAAAACTGATTGGGTAAACTTTTTGGGTTTGATTTTATCTTTTATAATCCTTGTATTTGCAGTTTTAAGTTTTGTTTTTTCTCAAAAAATGTCAAATTTAAGAATATTCCTTTTGCTTGGATTGGTTGGGATATTGGGTTTTTGGCAAGGAAAGTTTTTAAGTATGGCTCTGTTGCACAATTGGTTAATTAGTGGGATAAATATTAAATTCCAGGTATTTATTTTTATAGTATTGTTTTTATCAATATTATTACCTTTGATTACAAACAGGTCTTTTTATTGTAATTTTGTTTGTCCTTACGGAGCTGTTCAGGAATTAGCAGGAAAAATCACAAAAAATAAAATACAAATTGATAGAGGTTTGCGACGTATTTTAAAGTCTTTACGTTATGTTTTCTTATTTGTTATTATGATACTTATTGTTGTGGGAACAGATATTGTTTTAGAAGATTTTGAACCATTTGGAGCCTTTAAGTTTCAATTTGCTTCTTTAACAACTTTAGTTTTAGCCGTATTGTTTTTATTTTTATCTGTAATTATTGATAAGCCTTGGTGCAGATTTTTTTGTCCTACCGGAGCTTTCTTATCTATGTTAAGAGCTAATGCAAATAATAAAGAAAAGAAAATGAGCTTGCAAACATTATTGAATATTATTTTAGCTTTGTCTCTTATTGTCATGATATATTTTAATTTCTTAAAACCATCAACCAAAACAAATGTTAATGATACTGTTACTAAAAAAAATGTAATTATGAGCAATAACACTCTTGATGTAATTCACAGTAGAAAATCCGTTAGACATTTTACGGGAGAACAAGTTAATAAAGAACAACTTGAAACAATAGTAAAAGCTGGAATGGCAGCTCCGAGTGCAAGAAATTTGCAACCATGGGCATTTATAGTTATTACGGAAAGAGAACGCCTTGATAAACTTGCAGATTTATTACCTTATGCAAAAATGCTTAAAACTGCAAGTGCTGCAATTGTTGTATGCGGAGATCTATCAAAAGCAGCTACAGATGTTGATCAAGCATACTGGGTGCAGGATTGCAGTGCAGCGTCTCAAAATATTTTGCTTGCTGTTGAATCTTTAGGATTAGGAGCTGTTTGGACGGCTGTATATCCATACGAAGACAGAATGAAACCTGTAATTGAAGAATTAAAATTACCTGAAAATATTATTCCTCTTAATGTTATTCCAATAGGTTATTCTACTGGAGAAGATAAACCAAAAGACAAGTGGAAACCTGAAAATTTACATTGGAATCAATGGTAGTTTATGAAAATTTCATCTAAAAATATAACAATATTAATTTTGATTTTGAAATATTATTTTTTCTGGATATTGTTTTTTGAGTTTTCCAGGTTATATTTTTTTATTGTCAATTCTAGTGAGTCAAAACATTATAGTTTAAATGAATTGTTTTCTCCTTTTATTCATGGCTTTTTACTTGATATATCAGCTGCATCTTATATATTATTTTTCAGCATGCCTATTTTTATTATTTGCCACTTTTTAGGTTTACCTAAAGTATTAAAGTATTTTCTGAATATATACACTGGAATATTTTTAGCTTTTTCACTTTTTTATATTGTAGCAGATGGTGAAATTTATAAATCTTGGGGTTTTAGAATTGATGCAGGAGTGTTTCAATACTTGAAAAGTCCTAATGCTGCTGTTGCATCAATAACAAATCTTAGATTGATTTTTTTATTTTTTATTTTTACTAATTTATCAATATCATTTTATTGTTTATATCATTTTTGGATTTCTAAAAAGATCGTGAATATCTTAAGGAACAATTATATTACTTTATTAATTATTATATTTACTGCTGCATTGTTTATTCCTATTCGGGGTGGAATTGGAGTTGTCCCCATAAATTCCGGAGTTGCTTATTTTTCTGATAAGACTTTTCTTAATCATGCTGCTTTAAACTTAATTTGGTATGGAGGCAAATCTTTAATTGAAAGCCCGGCTCAATATGAACGATACGAATATTTTGATGACAAAAAATTACAAGAATATTTTTCTATGGCTTTTAATGCCGAAGATACTAACATAAATATTCTTAAAAAGAAACCTCAAAAAATTATTTTTGTAATTCTGGAAAGTTTTACAGCTGCAGCAGTAAATTTTGAGAATCCTTCTGAGTCAGTAACCCCTAAACTTCAAAATTGGCTTAGAAATGGTATTCTTTTTAATAAATTTTATGCAAATGGTGATAGGAGCGAAAAAGGGATTGTTTCTATACTTTCTGCTGTTCCTACAATGCCTGATTATTCAATTATGAAAAATCCAAAACAAACACAAAGAATTACATCTTTAATTAAAAGACTAAATGAAATCGGTTATAGTTCATATTTTTACTATGGTGGAGACATCAACTTTTCAAATATGCAATCATATTTGTACAATATCGGAATTGGAAAAATAAAGTCGAAAAATAATCTTAATTTAGATTGTAAATCTGGTAAATGGGGATTTCATGATGAATGTATGTTTGAACTTTTTGCAAATGATATTATAGCTGATACAGATACAGCTATATATATTTTATTTACATTGAGTTCACATGAACCGTATGATGTTCCTTATAAAGGTCCTTTTGAGCTTAAGGATTATCAACAAAAGTGTGATAATGCTTATTTTTATACTGATTCGTGTTTAAATGAATTTTTAACAAGAATAAAAAACTCTGATGTCTGGAATAATTCTCTAATTGTTTTAGTGGCTGACCATGGAACAAGATATAATGGTGTAGAAGTTTGGGCTAAACAAAAATTTCATATTTTAATGCACATTACCGGAGGTATTTTAAATATAAATGGGGATTTTATGCTTTGCGATAAAACTGCTGATCAAAGTGACATAACAGCCACCTTGCTCGGAGCATTAGGAGCTGATTACAAAGAATTTATTTTTAGTGAAAATATTTTTCGTAAGAAAGTTACAAATGCATTTTATGCATATCACCATGGTTTTGCATTTATAAAAGGGGGAAGATGGGTCATTTACGATTCAAATCCACAAAAATTTGTTTACAGAGGGTGGAACTCAGAAAAAATTGATAACCAGGCAAAAGCATATATGCAAATGATTTCAAGATATCACAAAAATCTATTCGATAATTAATCTTGATTTGTAATAATATTTCATACTTTTTAACTATAAAATAATAACTTCACTTTCGAGTGTTACTTCAAATGTATTGAAAACTTTAGCTTTAACTATTTCAGATAATTCTAAAATTTCTCTTCCGGTTGCTTTACCGGTTTTGTTTATTAGTACAAGAGCTTGTTTTTCATGAACAGCTGCATTTTCATAGACAAAACCTTTAAGTCCACACTTATCTATCATCCAACCTGCAGCAATTTTATATTTATTTTCCTCAACAGGAAAATATTTTAAATCTGGAAAAATACTTAACAGATGTTTGAATTTTATTGAATCAACGATAGGGTTTTTAAAGAATGAGCCGGCATTTCCCGTAATTTTGTAATCCGGCAACTTAGAATTACGTACTAATAATACAGCATTTCGAATAGAGATTGGATTAATTTCGATTTTATTTGTGGAAAAATATATTTCTAAATCAGCATAATTTATTTTTAATTCATTTTTCTTTGGAAATCTATAAGTTACAGAAGTAATTAAAGCTCTGTCTTTCAACTCGTTTTTAAAAATGCTGTTACGGTAAGTAAATTTGCAATCATTAGCCGAAATTGTTTTAAACTGTTTTTCAATTAGATCAAAGAATTCAACTTTATAGATAAACTCCGAAACTTCTCTGCCATAGGCTCCGATATTTTGAACAGCCGAGGCCCCCACAGTTCCTGGAATTCCGGATAGATTTTCAGCACCATAAACTCCTGTGTTTAAACAAAACTCGACGAAATTGTCCCAGATGCATCCAGCATCGGCACGAATTAAGTAATAATCATTGTTTTGTTCAGTCACTTTTATTTCCGAACACCTGTTTTGAATAATATATCCATTGAAATTGTTTGTAAATAAAATATTACTTCCAACTCCAAGAATGAAGTATTTATCGTTAGAAAAATCTATTTGTTCAGTAAGAAGATTTAAGTCACCTCTATCTTCAATCTGAATGTAATAATCCGTAATGACTTGAATCCCAAAAGTATTATGTTCTTGTAACGAGAAATTTTTAAATATTTTCATTATAAAAAATGTGAGAATTAAATTTTAACCTACTGCTCCAAGTAAAACCATCTTTTTATTGGAAAAGGCTTTTACAATTATTGGAGTAGAAATTATTTTACCATCATATAAATAAATTGTAAGATTTACTTTGAATTCATCTTCCTCCAATTGTTCTATTTCTTTTACTGACACCTTTTCAATCTCTTTAATTGACGGAACAACAAAACTTCTGTCATTAGTATATCCTGCCAGAAATTCTTCAACAAACTGGATTTTGTTACTTTTTAACATTCCATAAAGTTGCAATTGAAGATATTCTTCGTCAAAAAATCTTATTGTGTTGTCAATGTCTCCATTTTGGACTAAAGATGCAAATTCTTTACAAAACTTTCTAACATGTTTTTGTTTTATATTTTGAGCCTGCATAAATCCTTGACTAAAAACAAAAACTAAAATTGAAAACAGTATAAATTTTTTCATGTTATTTTTTTTTAACAAATATAATTTAATTTTTGGATTTAGCATTCACCTCTTAAAGAAATACAAAGTAATTTTTCTATTTCATTTTTTTTATAATTTTGACCTAATAAATACATCATTTTGGTAACAGCAGCTTCGGTAGTCATATCTTTACCACCAATTACTCCAATTTCTTGCAATTTAATGCTTGTGGAGTATTTCCCTTGGATTACTTTACCAACCATACATTGAGAAATGTTCAGTACAATAATATTTTTATCTATAGCATCTTTTAGCAAGCCGATAAAATTGCTGTTAGTTGGAGCATTACCTGATCCATAAGATTCAATAATTAATCCCTTTAATCCCGGAGTGTTTATTATATTTCTGAGTATGTTTAAAGTAATTCCCGGAAATAATTTAACTATGGCAATATCAGTGCAAAGGGATTTATGAAAAATTAAAAAATCAATACTTGGTCGGTAAAGGTATTCTTCAAAGATTTTTATATCTGTACCTACTTTTGCAAGAGGAGGATAGTTTGGAGAAATGAAAGCATCGAAATTTTCGGTACTGAATTTAGTTGTCCTGTTGCCTCTCATTAATTTGTTTTCAAAATAAATACAAACTTCTTGAATTAAAGGTTTTCCGTTTTTTGACATACAAGCCATTTCAAGTGCAGCAATAATATTTTCACGAGCATCTGTTCTTAATAATCCTATTGGTAACTGAGATCCGGTAAATATTACAGGTTTTGTTAAATTTTCGAGCATGAAACTAAGTACCGAAGCAGAATATGACATAGTATCGGAACCGTGTAAAACGACAAAACCATCATAATTGTCATAGTTTTCGACAATTGTATTTCCAATTTTAATCCAAAATCCGGGGTCGGCATCAGCTGAGTCAATCAAATTATCAAAACTGACAGAGCTTAATTTAGCAGGAAAATTTTTTAATAAAGGAATGTAATTCAATAAGTTTTCGCAAGTAAAAGGTAATAAAACTCCTTTTTCGTTCTGAATCATTCCAATAGTTCCACCTGTGTAAATAATTAAAATATTTTGCATAAACTTAAATTAAGAACGCAAAATTAAAAATAAAAGGAATAAAAATTGAGGAAAGAGACTTTTAAATATCTATTAAATATCTATCTTTTTTATTACATTCTAATTAAATGGTAAAATTTTTATCAAGGTCTCTAATAATTTCGGCTTCGTTCTCAAGTTCATCAATAAAATCATTCATTTGTTCTTCATCATACATTTCATCATTTGATAAAATAGCCTGAGTATAAAAATATATGCGATCCAAACATGCTGAATTAGCAGATTCTGAAATAAGTTCGAGATTATGCCTAATTGTCTCACTATTATGCGATAAGTTTGCTGTTCTGATTTTATTAAGGTATTTGTAAAAATCAACAATAAAGGTATTAAGCAAAATTTTAATGTTTTCCGGTTTGTTGCCAATTTTTGCAGTTAATGCGGCTAAATTAAAATGCTGTAAATATTCTGGGATTACAATTTTTTCCATAGTTTTGAATTAAAATTGTTAGATCATTACAAAGATAATCAAAATTATTATATAACTTTAATTTGTTATACGAAAAATTATTGACAAATAATTTTGTTGTTTAATTCTTGTAATATGCTTTAAATAAAAAATAAAATATTTAAAATAAATCTTTGATATTCAGAAAAAAAAGAATATTTTTGCAGCCAATTTTGAGCTAGTGGTTTTATAAATAATGTCCAACTTAATTAATTTTAATTTATTAACATGACAGAACAAGAAAAAAATGAAATTTTGAACGAACAACCGATTGAAGTTCAAAACGTTGAACAAGAAACAAAAATTGAAGCAGCTGAAATTAAAGAAACTTTAAAAGCTGAAAATCAGGTTGAAGAATTTAATTGGGATCTTATCGGCAAAAAAGATGTAGGTTATGATCCTAAAAAACGTGCTGAATTAGAAGAATTATACAACAACACTTTTAAACTTGTAGAAGAAGGAGAAGTTGTTACAGGTACTGTTGTAGCAATCAACAAACGAGAAGTTGTTGTAAACATTGGTTACAAATCCGAAGGTGTAATTAATGCCAATGAATTTCGTTATGAAGAAATTAAAGTTGGAGACAAAGTAGAGGTTTTTGTTGAAAATATGGAGAGCCTCGATGGTCAATTAGTTTTGTCCCACAAAAAGGCATTAACATTAAAATCATGGGATCGTGTTAATCAAGCTTACGAAAACGACGAAATTGTTAAAGGTTACATAAAATGTAAAACTAAAGGCGGTATGATTGTAGATGTTTTTGGCATCGAATCATTCTTGCCCGGTTCACAAATTGATGTAAAACCTATTCGCGATTATGATATTTATGTTGGTAAAACAATGGAATTCAAGATTGTGAAAATCAATCATGAATTTAAAAACGTTGTTGTTTCTCATAAAGCTCTTATAGAAGCTGAACTCGAAGAACAAAAGAAACATATTATTGCACAACTTGAAAAAGGCCAAGTTCTTGAAGGTACAGTTAAAAATATTACTAGTTATGGTGTATTTATTGACTTAGGTGGTGTTGACGGTTTGATTCACATTACAGACTTATCTTGGGGTAGAGTAAATCATCCTGAAGAAATAGTTTCTCTTGATGAGAAAATTCAAGTTGTAATTCTTGATTTTGATGACGATAAAAAACGAATTGCTCTTGGTCTAAAACAACTTACGCCTCATCCATGGGATTCACTTGACCCAAATTTAAAAGTCGGTGATAAAGTTAAAGGTAAAGTTGTAATACTTCAGGATTACGGTGCATTTATAGAAATAGCTCCCGGTGTAGAAGGTCTTATCCATGTATCAGAAATGTCATGGTCACAACACCTTCGCACAGCTCAAGATTTTATGAAAATTGGTGATGAAGTAGAAGCTGTTATCTTAACATTAGATCGTGAAGAAAGAAAAATGTCATTGGGAATTAAACAGCTATATCCGGATCCATGGGAAAACATCGAAGAAAGATATAAAGTCGGTTCTCGTCACATGTCTAAAGTACGCAATTTTACTAACTTCGGAATTTTCGTAGAACTTGAAGAAGGTGTTGATGGTCTAGTTCATATTTCAGATCTTTCCTGGACAAAGAAAATTAAACATCCTGCAGAATTTACTCATATTGGTGCAGACCTCGAAGTTGTAGTTCTCGAAATAGATAAAGAAAATCGTCGTCTAAGTCTTGGACACAAACAAATTGAAGAAAATCCATGGGACTTCTTCGAAACTATATTTACGCTCGACTCAATTCATGAAGGTACTGTAATAGAAATGAGTGATAAAGGTTCTATTATTGCTTTACCGTATGGAGTAGAAGGCTTTGCAACACCTAAGCACATGATTAAAGAAGACGGAACTCCAGCAAAACTTGATGAAAAACTCGAATTTAAAGTTATCGAATTCAATAAAGAAGCTAAAAAAATCTTTGTTTCTCACAGCAGAATATATGAAGATCTAAGAAAAATTGAAGAAGAAGAAGCTAAAGCAAAAGCTTTGGGTTCCAAGAAAACTTCAAAGAAAAAATCTGCCGACAAAATCGAAAAAACCACTCTAGGTGATGTTACTGACTTAGCTGCTTTAAAAGCTGAGCTTCTCGAAAAAGAAAAAGAATCAAAGAAAAGCTCAAAAAAATCAAAAAACGATAGCGAAGAATAAAATAAGAATCAAACATTGAAAAAAACCGGTTATGCCGGTTTTTTTTTACCTTGCCGAAATGTTTCTATTTAATAAAACTTTGTTGAATTTTAAAAGTCTTTAAAAAAATATAAAAAATCAGATACCTAAGAAATTGGATTGAAGATATTTTAATAAAAAATTGTATTCACAATAAAGTTATAATAAAATATTTACTGTGATACAAAAAAATGTGGAAAATTTTTATTTTTACAAAAATATCTGTTAATGTCATCTGAAGTTTACGATAAAAGGCTTGTTAATCTTTATTCTTCTGTATTGGAGGTTACACATTGTCCTTATTGTAACAGTACAAAGTTTTATCGTCATGGGAGGTATAAATATACAGAAAGGTACAGATGTTGCAGTTGTAAAAGGACTTTTATTCCAAGTACCGGGACAACAATACATTATTTGAAGAAAAAAGTTGTTTTTATCGAGTATGCTGAAGATATTAAAAATAGAGGTTTAGATACACTCCGTGCAATGTGTGAGAGATTAAAAATTGCTCCACTAACAGCATTTGACTGGAGACATAAAATATTGGCCTCGCTTTCTCCCGAAGAATTTACATTTGGTAGAGAGGTTATTTGTGATGATTTGTGGTTACGATTTAGTCGTAAGGGTAGGAAAGGAGTTGAAAATCCTCGAAAGCATGGAGGCATAATTACTCTTTTGGATGATAAGAATTGTTCGAAGACCGTATCAACAACTGATGAATCATCATCAATGTTTAGACTTGCTACAGTAGGGAAGCTTAGAGAAAAGCATTTGATGAAAGTACTTTCCGGAAGAATAGAGCCACAAAGTAAAATCATAAGTTCTTCGCGAAACTGTTATTTAGGTTTTGTTAAGAAAATGAGTCTTAATCATGAAGATTTAAAGTTTGTGAAGAAAACTAAAAAAGCGATTAAGATAAATCGGTTTATTTGTATGAATAAAGATTTGAAGCTGTGGATAAATCATAAACTTTGTGGGGTTTCGACAAAATATTTACAGCAGTATAATAATTTTTATTTATTTTCATTGTTTTGTCGATTTGATCCACTAGGAAAATACAGTTTGAATCTCAAGTTTGTCTGGCGGATATTTACTGATATGGAAAACATTTACAGAAATTTTATTACACAACAAACTACGGCAGTGTATTCTGCTCCAACAAAAAGAAAATGGAAAATGACGAACTTATATTATATTAAAATGGAATCTTTTCCATATTAGAATTTATTCTTGATATTAAATAATTTTTTGATAAATTAAACTTTAAACATACAGTCCCTTAATTAATTTTTGAAAATATTTAAACAATTGAAATTTTTATCTATTAGTTTTAATTTTTCTTCATTACGACCATTAAATCTAAAATCATAATTTAACATTTCAGTTGCAAGATCAATTATTAAACTTGTATTTTTCATTTCCAGTCCTAATTTTTTACCAAGAGCTTCAATCGGGACAAGTCCTGTGCAAATATCTTCAAAAAGATATCTGTGCATTAACGATTCCGGAGCATCAATAGTACTATATGATTCAACTTGCTGAATACTTTCATATAAATTTTTACCATGTACGCCATAACTTTCGTTGAGCCATTGTGATACACTTCTAATTTTTACACCAAACTTTGACGCAACAGCAAGCCTTTCATTATCAATTTTTTCCAGAAATCTTGCAATACTTGGAGTAATTCCTTCGTAATAATATCGGAATTTATGTTTTTTATTTTCTATCCATCCAGTATTGAGTAAAACTGGGGCACAATGCAATATCATACCAACATTTCCTAATGATGTTTGAAGAAAATTTTCTGTAGGTTTCAAGTATTTTTGTAATTCGTTAGGAAGCTTTCCCATAATAGCTTCTATTTTGCTATTTATGCAAGAAATAAGTACACTGTTTTTGAAAGCTAATAGACTTACTTTATCTTCTGCAGTCTTTCTGCAGGTATAAATTATAGTTTGTGTTTCACAAATGCTCGGAATATTTTTGCAATTTTCTGAGATTAATGTATTAAGAAATTCCAATGCACCAAAAGTTCTACCCGGATTTAAAATTATTAAGCTATTTTTTTCTATATAGGGAGCAATTATTTTTGCAAGGTCATAGTGAGAATTTGCAGGTGTTGTGATAAGTATTATTTCTGAGTCTTTTAAAGCTTCTTGAATTGAAGTGGTAACATGACTGATTTTAACCTTTGCGGTTATTTGTCCGTTTAAATAAATAGTTTTTGTTTTAAGAATTTTATTAATAGTTTCTTCACTTCTGTTCCAAAGACAGATATTATATCCATAATAAGCAAGGTGGGAGGCCATAACTAATCCGCTGTTACCTGCCCCAATAACCGTAATTTTTTTGTCAGTCATTTTAAGTAGCGATTAAAAAATTCTGTTATATTAATTGGCTTGTTATTTTCATCAACATTGTCGTAACCTCCGTTAATGGGCATAGTCCGAGCTTTACCCAGAGCTTCGGGATTACCTTTTAATTGAGGAGCATCAATAAATCCTCTATTAACCATTTTTGCAAGACATTCAGAATTTGTTAGAGGATCTATGTAATCTTTTGAAAATTCATTTTCCAAAAATTCTATCATCTTTTTAGCTTCTTCAATAAGATATTTTTTTCTGGATTGTATTTTGGGATCTAAACTCATGTCTGGTAAGTCGCTCCATACATTTCTTAGCACACCTTTAACAATTTCGCAACTTTCTATTACGTCTTCGGGTTTTGCAGCATGATCAGCTTCAGTAAAACTTACAACATGAATTATTTCAGGTTTTAATGCAATCGCAAGCATTGTTGATGCGGCTAATTGCCCTTTTGCAACATTCATATTCAGACTAAAATGCGTTAATCCTGCTCTAACTTGTTTTAAAAATTTAAAATTTTCGTCTTCAAGCTCTTTTATTAGTTCAATTTTTGCAAACATTTTAGCAAGATCCATGGAGGCAGAAGTCAATCTTGGGGTATTAAACATTAATTGGGCAATATATTTTTTTACTCCAAGTTTTTTTGCATTTAGTGCAGATATGTAAAAATCAACGACAGCTGTTACATCGCTAGATTCCCTCAAGCTCCAATGATGCGAATCATTTATTTCTACGGGGATATCTCTGTCGGCATACCATTTAATTACCTTTTTATTTTCCTCAATTGCTTCTGCAAGAGGTCGTTTAGATCTTCCGTCGAGTCGTGAATACCAAAACAGTGGAATAGTTCCCCAGGCATTATCAATAGTTCTGACACTCATTTCAGCCCACTTTAATAAATTCTTTGTGCCGGAATATACTCTTAATCTCGGGAAATTACCTCTTTGAGCTGCTTTCCATAGAGCAATCATGTCTTCTTCTGTTCTAACAGGAACACCACCGGTCCCATCAAGACTATGATCCATTTTTTCAGGCTCAAAGAAAAACTCTTGTGCATTTTGATCTGTAGCAATTGAGATAACATCAACCAATTTTGAATCAGCAATTTTCTCAATACCTTTTATCGTTTCATCCAAACTCGGTAACCCAAAATGATGTCTTATTAAAGGAGTATAAAAGTTCCTGTCATGACTTATAGGGATGGCTTTTTGTTTTGTTGTGCTAAAATTTTTATTTTCTAAGCCTGATTTTGGTAAAACTTTTTTGTTTTCAGGAGTAAATTTATCAATAATACTTACAATTTCTTTAATGTTCTCATCGCCTGCAAAAAAGAATTGAAATTGTTTATATTTTTTAGCAATTTCAATGGCTCCTGGAGTGCCACCAAACATAAATTGGAGTTCATTAAGATTATTCTTTTCTATTTCATGAAAAAAACGATCCAGAATTGAATGCAGTGCATCAGGAGTTAATCTATAACTTATACATACAACATTTGCCTTACGTTTCTTTATTTCCGAAACAAAATCAACAGGATCAACAGCTGCTCCTAAAAATTCCGTTTTAAACCCTAATTCTGATGCTATTCTTAAAAATTCATAAACACCTGCAACATGAACGCAATTCCCAATTGCACCGCCAATAAAAATAGGTTCGGTTTTTTTTGATGGTTTATTCATTTTAACTTTTTTTTACAAAAATAATCATAAATACTTGTTAATTCTTTTTTTTGTTTTCAATTCTTTAATTTAAACTAATAATTATATTTTTGTTTAATTTTTATCAGTATGATTGAAATTTATACGCAAAATAATTTTATTTTTGAAAAAGAATATCTTTTTGATTTTGTTTTTAGACAACAATTGGGAATTGATTATTGCATAAATTTTCATAATTTTAATACTTATAAATTAGTTTCTCACGATGGTAAAAAAATAATTTTTGAAGATGTTTTTTTTAGTTTATTAAATCAGGGATCAAATTATTTTTCAAATTCAAGAAATCTTCCCCAATTGAGTTTTGCTGAAGTAGATAATTTTCCGCATGATATTGCTGTTCTTTACGGAAAAAATGATTATTCCGAAAATGATGATGAAATTTATTGTGGAATTGATATTTTTGCCGGAATTTTCTTTTTTTTAACCCGATGGGAAGAAATTTCATTAATTCCAAAAGATAAGTTTCTAAGAATTAACGAACAAGAATTATTCTCGGTTAAAAATAACATTCACAAACGTCCTGTAGTTGATGAATATGTTGAATTGTTAAAAAATTTCATACAAAAAAAGTTTTCTTTCAATAATTTTAACAGTAGAGTTTTTAAATCGTATATTACTCACGATATAGATTATTTATTCCGGTATGATAATTTTATAAAGTTCCTGAAAGCATTAGGAGGGGACATTGTTAAACGTAAAAGTTTAACAGACTTTTTTACCAGCCTGAGGGATTATTATAATTATAATTTTCGAAAACTACCTGATGTTTGGGATACTTTTGATTACTTAATGGATTTGTCGGAGAAGAAAAGTATAGTTTCAAGATTTTATTTTATTGCCGGTAAAAAAGGAGAATTCGACGTAAGGTTTGATATAGATGATACTAAATGTATTCAAATTTTACAAAAAATACTTGCTCGAAATCATATTGTTGGTATTCATCCTTCTTATTCAAGCTTTAATAATGAAAACCAATTGAAATTGGAAATTTCGAGACTTCAGCAATATGTAAACAAAGTTGAAGAGGGGCGACAACATTATTTGAGGTTTTCTATTCCTGAAACATGGAATATTTGGGAAAAATCCGGATTAAAAATTGACAGTTCGTTAGGATTTTACTCGTTAACCGGTTTCAGATGTGGCACTTGTATGGAGTATAAAGTTTTTGATGTTATTCAGCGGAAAATGTTAAACCTGACAGAACGACCTCTTATTATTATGGATACAGCCTTAAAGCGTGAAAGTAAAAATGATAAAAATTCTGCCCTAAATATCTCTTTCGAATTATTAAATATAGTAAAACAATTTAACGGAGATTTTGTATTATTGTGGCACAATAACAATCTTAGGATTAACGAATGGAAGGGGTGGGCAAATGTTTACGAAGATATTTTAAATAAAATTTAGTAATACATAGTGGAAGTTTTGTTTACAATATTTTATCTGAGTGGACAAATTAAAAGTTTGTTATATTTTTATTCTATAAATCTGCCGATTGATTTTGTTATAATCTCATTATTTTTTATCTTTTTTGGTTTAATAATTCAATACCGTGAAGGTAAAATTTCATTGAAATACGATAAAACTTTTGTTATTTCTTTATCATTGCTGATATTGTTTTATATCTGGCTTTTGTTTACTTTAACATATACTCCTTCCCAAAAATATTCCGTAGTTAAATCATTATATTTTTTTTTAAACATTATTGCTTTTATCTTACCATTTACCATTAAAAACTTTAACATTCCTAAATTTGTTCGATATATAACTATTTCTACAATATTTCTGGCCATAATTTTTATCATTTTATTTATAAATAACTACTATAAAGGTTATAAATACCAGAATTATGATTTTATTGCCGGACTTTATTTGAATTGTTCTACTTTGTTAGGTATAAATGTAATGATTTTGAGCACATCTCGAAAGTTGATCTTTAAAAACATATTTGTTCAAATATTTCTTTTGCTTTTTTCTTTTGTGTTGATGATAATAATGGGAGCAAGGGGTCCAATAATTTTTTCAGGAGGTCTTTTATTTATTTATTTTTCAATTCGTTTTTTTATACAATTCATAATTAAAAAAAACTTAAGGTTTTGGAATGTATTTATTAGCTTTATTTCAGCTATTTTTGTATTAGTAATATTATACTTTATCTTTAATGATGAAATAAATTTTTTAATCAAAAGGTCTTTGATGAGACTTAATTTAATAGTTAACGCCTCAGACGTTCAAAATATGGGGAAATCCGTGAATGTGCGTTTAAATCAGGTAGATCTTTCTCTAAGTCTGATTTTTGACAATGTATATAACTTTTTCTTTGGATATGGAGTCGGCAGTTTTGGTATTCTTGAAAAAGGTTTTGACCACAGAAGCTATCCTCATAATATATTACTTGAAATTTGGGTTGAGTTAGGTTTTGTCGGAGTATTATTATTTGGATTATTTGTTGTTAAAATCTTTATAAAACAATTGAAATGTAAAAATTATATACATTATTTAGTATTGTTGTTTTTATTGCTAAACAGTATGAAGTCCAGTTCAATAATTGATATCAGAACTTATTTTATTATATTCTCGCTTTACATTTTAAACAGTAACAGGATTATCTTTTCAAATTATAATAATACCAATTGACAGCCTCCTCAATTCCTTTGGTGAATACATGAGTAGGTTTGTAACCAAGCAAATTTTTTGATTTTTCAATTGAAGCTAACGAATTTCTGACATCTCCTGCTCTTTCCGGGCCATAAATCGGTTTAATCTTGCTTATTTCCGGATCAAATTTTGATAGTAATTTAATTAAAACTTCAGTGATTTCGTTTAATGAAGTGCTTTGCCCGCAAGCTACATTGTAAACCGTGTTTATAGCTTTTTTATTTTCGACGGTGGCTGCGAGTAGATTTGCCTGAATTACGTTTTCTATGTAAGTAAAATCTCTGGTTTGATTTCCATCACCATTAATGACAGGTGATTGGTGATTTATCAAAATTTTAATAAATTTCGGTATAACTGCTGCGTATGGTCCTTCGGGATCTTGATTTTTCCCGAACACATTAAAATATCTTAATCCTATGCATTCCATTCCGTATAAATCAGCAAAAACTTTTGCGTATAGTTCATTCACGTATTTTGTTATAGCATAAGGAGATAAAGGTTTTCCAATTCTGTCTTCAACTTTTGGAAGTTCTTGCGAATCACCATAAGTTGATGAACTGGCGGCATATATAAAACGCTTTACTTTAGCATCTTTTGCTGCTACAAGCATATTTAAAAAGCCGTCAATATTTGTAGAATTTGTTGTGATTGGATCATTTATTGAACGAGGAACAGATCCTAAAGCAGCTTGATGAAAAACAATTTCAATATCTTCACAAGCATCTTTGCAAGTTTTTAAATCCCTTATGTCTCCATGAATAAATTTAAAATCAGGCTTAGATAAAAGTTCTTTTAAATTTTTCATTTTTCCTGTTGAAAGATTATCAAGGCAAACAACATTATTGTTTAATTCAAGTAATCTCTCAACAAGATTGGAGCCGATAAAACCGGCTCCACCTGTTACGAGTATTTTCTTTCCTGTCAAAAAATTATTTTGCATAATTTACAGCTCTTGTTTCACGAATAACGGTAATTTTTATTTGGCCGGGATAAGTCATTTCGTCCTGAACGCGTTTTGCTATTTCGTAGCTCATTTTTTGAGCTTCTTCATCAGTAACTTTTTCTGAGCCTACAATTACTCTTAATTCTCTACCAGCCTGAATTGCATAGGTTTTGGTAACTCCTTGGTATGATAAAGCAAGTTCTTCGAGATCTTTCAGACGTTTTATATATGATTCTATAATTTCTCTGCGTGCACCGGGTCTTGCTCCTGAAATAGCATCACAAACCTGAACTATCGGAGCAATAAGACTGGTCATTTCAACTTCATCGTGGTGAGCGCCGATGGCATTGCAAACTTCAGGTTTTTCTTTGTATCTTTCTGCTAGTTTCATTCCGTAAATTGCATGTGGTAATTCTAATTCTTCGTCAGAAACTTTTCCGATATCATGTAGCAAACCGGCTCTTTTTGCTAATTTTGGATTTAATCCCAATTCAGCAGCCATAATAGCACAGAGATTTGCAACTTCACGACTGTGTTGTAATAAGTTTTGTCCGTAAGAAGAACGATATTTCATTTTTCCAACCATTCTAATGAGTTCAGGATGAAGATTATGAATTCCTAAGTCAATAGCTGTTCTTTTGCCTATTTCTATTATTTCTTCTTCAACCTGTTTTTTTGTTTTATTTACTACTTCTTCGATTCTTGCAGGGTGAATTCTACCATCGGTAATAAGCTGATGAAGCGACAATCTTGCTATTTCTCTACGAACAGGGTCGAAAGCTGAAAGAATTATAGCTTCAGGAGTATCGTCGACAACAATTTCAACACCTGTTGCAGCTTCCAGAGCTCTTATATTTCTTCCTTCACGTCCTATAATTCTACCTTTTAGTTCATCACTTTCTATGTGGAAAACTGTAACAGCATTTTCAATTGCAGTTTCTGTTGCTACTCGTTGAATTGTATCCAGCACAATTTTCTTTGCCTCTTTATTAGCAGTCATTTTGGCATCTTCTATGATTTCATTAATTAAATTCATAGCATCTGCACGAGCTTCTTCCTGCAAGGAATCCATAAGTTCTTTTTTTGCTTCTTCGGCAGATAATCCCGAAATCATCTCTAATTTTTCGATCTGTTCGCGATGCAATTTTTCGAGTTCCTCAGTTTTTTTATGAACATGTTCAAGCTGTTTATCAAGGTTCTCTCTAATAACCTCCAGCTCTTTTTTCATTCTTTGTGTTTCTTCAATTCTTGTCGAAATTATAGCCTCGCGTTGTTTTATCTTTGCTTCTGCAAGAGTTAACTTTTGATTTTTTGAATTAAAATCATTGTCGTATTCAGCTTTAAGCTGAAGAAATTTTTCTTTTGCTTCGAGTTCTTTCTGTTTTTTTATTACTTCCGCTTCTGCAACAGACTCGTTAATAATTCTGGTTTTCTTTTTTGCAAGAGCTTTGTCCCACAAATAATAAGAAATCACACTTCCACCTGCAAAGGCTCCAATCGTTACAAAAATTATTGTTAATGTCTCCATACAAATTTAATTTAATTGTTAAAAAAAATGCCCGTATCAATAACTTTGGTGCTGATAAAAAACCCCTAGTAATTATGGGTGGAACCGCCGAGCTACTTCCGACTTCCAATGACTGATTGCTCAGTACAACATTGCTTGCAATGTTGTTAAGGCCTGTCGTACATATCCCGAGCATTGTCCCAATTTTGTTTGTGTTGAGTTTTTCAACCCTCAAAGTATCAATACGGGCAATATCTAATTGCTATATTGTATTTAAAAGAACGTTTACTCTTGGTTCAGGACTTCTTCCAATTCGAAATTAATTTTTTTTAAGTCGTTAATTATTGGTGACAAATTTTCTTTTTGTTCAAGTTCCATTAACTTAATTACAAATTGTAATAAGCTCATTGCCATGTAATCCTGCATGTCTTTATTCTTGAATCCTTTATTCCTATAATTTTCTAATAATTCATTTATTCTGCCGGCAGCTTTACGCAACAATTCTTCTTTTTTACTGTTATCACGTTCGATGCTGACAGGATATTCTCTGTCACCAATTTTTAATACTATATTTAGTTTTTCGTCCATTAAAACCTATTTATTTAAAAGAGCAATGCAATTATCAATTTCCCGTATTATTCTGTTCAACTTTTGTTTTGCATCTCCCGTCTCTGATATTGTTCCTTCTATCGTTTTTGCTAATTTTAATTTTTCATATTTTGTTTTTAAATCACTTAACTCTCTCTCTAATAATGTTATTTTTTCTGTTTTATTATTTAATTCTGTTTTTATTTTTTTATTTTCTTCAACACTCTCATTATACAACAAAATTAATCTATGAATGTTTTCATTTAATCTGTTAATCAATTTGTTATATTCTTCATTCATAGTTAAAAATTATTGTTACAAAGTTAATAACTTTTTTTAAAAAGTACAAATAATCATTTAGTTTTGTTTAATAAAATGTAAATTTTTCTTTAAATGCACATTAGAACTATATTTTTGGTAATTTTTGCTTCTTTTTTTTCGGATCTATATTCACAACCTCAGAGAGTTAGATTCCCATTAAATAATGATATTTTATTAGCTGGACATTTTGGAGAACCTCGACAAAATCATTTTCATTCCGGTGTGGATTTTAAAACTTTTAAGGAAGGTCTGGCTGTTTATGCAATAAATGACGGATTTGTTTCAAGAATTGTTGTGGCTACTTATGGATACGGGTTAGCGTTATACATAAACCATCCTGATGGTTTTACATCTGTTTATGCTCACCTCTCTAAATTTAACACTGAGATTCAAAATTTTATTATCAAAGAAATGTATGATAAAAAACTTAATTTTATTGATACTATTTTTAATGATGATAAATTTACAGTAAAAACAGGTCAAATTATAGGCTATAGCGGAAATACAGGGCAGTCCGACGGTCCGCATTTGCATTTTGAAATTCGAAAAACAAAAACTCAAAATCCTTTAAATCCCGCGGGTAAATTTTTTAATTTTTTGGATAATATTCCTCCCGAATTGCAAAATCTTTATGTTTTTCCTATTTGCGATAATTTTGTTGTACCTGAATATAATAATGTCAAAAAATATAAAATTCATAAAATCTCTGAAAATAATTATTCTCTTAATGGTATAATTACTATTACAGGATTATTTGCATTGGGAATTGAGTATCTCGACAGAATGGATCGTTCTACAAATCGTTTTGGTGCTAAACGTGTTCGAGTTTTTCAAGATGAGAAAATTATTTATGATTATGTAATGGAAGAACTTGTTTTTGAAAAGCAAAAAAATAAAAACAGTGTATTCGATTATTATCAGCTACTTTATAATAAGAGACATGTTCACAAGTTGTATGTGGAACCAAATAATGACTTGAATGTGTTCGAAAAAGTTTTAAATCATGGGTTAATTTATATCGAACCCAATAGGGAGTCTAAATTTAAAATTGTTGTTATTGATTTTAACGGAAATGAATCTGTTTTAAATTTTACAATACGAGGAGACTTCTCACATGATTATTCTAAATGTAATCAAATGGAAAATGTTATTAAGTGGAATGAAAATTATTTATTTGTTTTCGATGATGCCAGAATAGAAATAGACTCCGGAACTTTTTTTTATGATGTGCCATTGAGAATTGAGAAAAAAATCAAATCTGGAAAATCTCACTATAAAATAGGAGAAGACTATATTTTCCCTAAAAAATCAGTATGTTTGTGCTTATACTCAGCCGATTTGAACCCCCAAATTTTAAATAAAGCATTTATAGCAAGAAACCATAATAATAAAATTTCCTACATTAAATCTGAAATACATCAATCTTATATATGTGCAAATTCATCATTATTAGGAGAATTTTTCGTAAGTTTTGATACAGTTCCACCACTAATCCGACCAAAAAATTTTAGTGCTAAAACAAATTTATCCAATTTTTCATTTTTTGAATTTGAAATTTCTGATAATTTATCGGGAATAAAAAACTACAATATTTATATAAATGACAAATGGGTTTTGGCAGAATATGAGCCAAAACAAAATAGATTGAGATATTACTTTGACGAAAATCTACCTAAATCCCAAAAGTTTACAATAAAAGTTGTTGTGGAAGATAGTGTTGGAAATGTATCTGAATATAAATCAGAGGAAATGTCTTTTTGAAAAATTATTTTATTTTAACCTCAATTCAGAATCAATATCATCTTGGAAATTTAAGCTTTGAACTTTCCATTTGTTATTTGGCTTGTAATAAATTATTGTCATATTTACGGGTTGCCTTTCGTACTTAATCGAATATATATGCTTTTGGTATGATTCTCCAGCATAATAAATATTTACTGTTTCGTAACCATAGAAGTTTCCAAGTAATTTTCTGGTAACTTCCATTTTTTCTTTTATTGATTTTATGCCGGGCTGGTTAGGGTCAATTAGTTCATTTGTAGAAAAAAGATAGTCCACAGCAGCACTCATATCGTTTTCAAAAATTGTAAAGAAAGTTTCTGTTATTTCTTCGGGAGAAGATTGGGCATAGGTTTTATTGTAACATAATATTATACTTGTAATAATTACAGATAAAATGATAATTTTACTAAAATTCATACTTATAATTTTTTATTTCACAAAGATAATAAAATGTTGAATGGCTTTAAAAATAATTATTTTGTTAATATTATCTGTTTTTCTTCAACTATTCTTCTGAGATTAATAATAGCGTATCTCATACGTCCCAGTGCTGTATTTATGCTGACATTAGTAAGTTCTGCAATATCTTTAAAGCTCATTCCGCTGTAGTGTCGAAGAATTATTATTTCTTTTTGTTCAGGTGGTAGATAATCAATAAGTTTTCCGACATCCTCAAAAATTTGTTCATTAACAATCAAATCTTCGATAGTTGAATCAGAGTATTTTTGATTATTAAAAAAGTCAACTTCCGAATCATCATTCGAAATGGTGTTTTCTGCTTTTTCTTTTCGATAATAATCAATGATTATGTTGTGAGCTATCCTCGTTACCCAACTGGTGAATTTTCCTTGATCGGAATAGCAGCCATTTTTAAGTGAATTTACAACTTTAATAAAAGTTTCTTGAAAAATGTCATCAGCAACATGCTGATTTTTTACAGTCATAAAAATGTATGAATAGACTTTTTTCTGGTGTTTTTTAATAAGGATTTCCAAACATTCTTTGTTACCCTCATTAAAACCTTTAATAAGCTCCTGATCGGAGAAACGCTCAAGGTTCATAACTATTAAGTTTATGGTTCGAGGGTAGATGTTTTTTCGATAGAGATCCTCCTATATTTTAGTTAAAAATTTTTTAAACTTTACGCAAAAATAATGCAAAAGTTTCAAAAATCCAAAAAAAATTATTCTTTTTTATCCCAGGCATCTTTATATTTAAAAGAAAGCTTACCCCAATATTCTGCACTATAAACAGCAACACGTTCTATTGTATTGTCTATTTCAGATTTTTGCAAATTGTCAGCTTCTCTGAGGTGCAGGATGTATATCCAATCATCCTTTTTGCAAATCCAACAACCATAGAGCAGATAATTGATTTCAAGCAAATCAATTGCAAATTCCTCTTTTTGACGGTCAACCATCCTGCAAAGCGGACTCATAACCTGAAAATAATACTTTTCGGGATTTTGTGGGTAATTGAATAGATCAATCCAAACAGTAGAATTTTTGTAATTGATAGTCCATTGACCTTCTTTTTCTCCTCTGGCTGAGCGTGGATCAAATCCAATTTCTTGAAGGGACTTTTCAATATAATCAGTAACTACATAATTTACCATAAAATTTTTTTTACAAATTTAATAGTTTCTTTGATATAACAATTTTATAAACTCCAATTTATTGGATTTTTCCCAATTTTTATTAGATATTCATTTGTTTTTGAAAAATGCTTACATCCAAAAAAGCCAGAATTTGCACTAAAAGGTGAGGGATGAGCAGCCGTTAGAATTAAATGATTCTCAGAATTAATTAAACTTTGTTTTGCTTTAGCATAATTTCCCCAAAGAATAAAAACAAGATTAGTCTTAGTATCATTTAGAATTTTAATTACTGAATCAGTAAAGGTTTCCCAACCTTTATTCTGGTGGGACCCTGGCGAATTGGCTCTAACTGTTAGGGTAGCATTTAACAATAATACTCCTTGTTCTGCCCATGATGTTAGAGTCCCGTGTTTTGGAAAAGCTATTCCTAAATCGGAATTTAATTCTTTAAAAATATTTAACAATGATGGTGGAGGCTTTATTCCGGGCGGCACAGAAAAACAAAGTCCGTGTGCTTGCCCTTCGCCGTGATATGGATCTTGTCCCAGAATTACAACTTTAACTTTATCTACGGGTGTAGTGTTAAAAGCATTAAAAATTAATGATCCCGGAGGATAAATTTTGTATCTGGATTTTTCTTCCTTTACAAAATTTACCAGATTTTTAAAATATTCCTTTGAAAATTCTTCATGAAGTAAATTGAACCATGAAGATTCTATTTTTACGTTTTCAGCTTGATTATTCATCTTTGAAAATGTTGTTTAATTCGCTAAGCTCCGGAATTTTTTCGTTAGTTATAAATACATTTTCATTTAAAAAATCTCCGTATTGATTAATCTCTGAAACTATTTCTTGCATAATTGTAATTACCTCAATTTGAACCGGAATAAGTGCTTTAAAAAAAATGAATTTACCTGAGGTATTAATTTCTTCGATTATAGCATCATGTTTTTTTAAAAAATATTCAACTTCACCTTTGGCAAGTTTAATTTGTCCGTCTGTTAAAATTGATTTTCCTACAAGGGCAAAAAAATACCTTAAACGATGTCCCAAACCTCCTAAGCCTGATGCTATGTAAATTACAGATTCTTCTTCAAGCAATGAAGATTCTAAAAACATTTTTGATTGCTTATATGCAAGAAAAGCCCATTTTTTTAAATCTTCAGGTGCAGATTCAACGTATTTTTCAATTATACGGTAGGCTTCGACTGTTCCTGATAATGTAAGTTGTGACAGCAATTCTTTTATTTTCTGATGATTAGTTTCATTAATAAGTTGAGATTCAAGTTTCTCTGGGCTTATTTTTATATTTTGATTTCCAAATTTTTGAATAAGTTTAAAAAACTCTATTTGAGTGTCCGGATCAACATTAGTTTCAATAATTTTTATGCTGTAGGGATTTTTTGCTGCAATTTCCCTAAGTTTATTGAAAATGTTTTCATTGTTTTCGAATGATTCCATTCTTTTATTTATTTAAAAAATTAAGTTAACGCAATATTAAAACATAAAAATGTAAGAATAAAATTTTCTTATTGTTTTAGCTTAACTTTAAATAAAATAATGCTAAAAAAAATCCGGCAATAAGCCGGATTCTAAACTACTTAGCATCTTCCACCTTTACAATTTTGCCTTCGAAGTATAAATCTTCTCCCGCTAAAGGATGATTGAAATCAATAATAACCATATCTTCAGTAATATCAATTGCAACACCATCGAAAACATTTCCTTCTTCGTCTTCCATAGGAACATAATCTCCAATTTCAGGCAATCCTTCAGGATCTTCTGTAAACATTGATTTAGGAAATTCTACTATTGCTTCAGGATCTTCGTCACCATAAGCTTCGTCCTTTTTTAGCATAAATTTAAAACTATCACCTTCGGAAAGGTCTTTGATTTTTTCTTCGAAAGATTCAAGCATTTCGCCAACACCAAACATAAAAACTGATGGTTCATTTTCGTTGACAGTTTCGACTAATTCACCATTAAAACCATCTACATACAAAGAATATGTGATAGTTACGAGTTTGCCATTTTCAATTTTCATTTTAAAAAATTTTAATTATTAACACTTTGATTTATATGCTTTGTATTTATTATTTAACTTATTCTATTATTTCTGTGTCCTTAATATCTGTATTTTGTGGGATAATTTTATTAACATTGGCTATTATTGATTTTAACCAAAAAGCCATAATAATATTTAAAATTCCATAAACAATTAGAATTATTCCAAGAAATATGGTAATTGCTTTTGCTGTATCAAAAGGATTAAAAATCATAATGAATCCCGCTACAACAATCAAGGCAGAGATTATTGCAAATATTTTAGCACTTAAATCCAGATGTTTATTGTTTAAAGTAATTATAAGTTGAGAAATTCCAGCTGAAATAACCGTAATACCAAAAATTATAATGAAAACTTCAATAAATTTATCATATAGAAATATCAGGATTATACCAAAAACAATGTTTACAGATGAACCAATAATATGAAGTGTTTGAATAAAATTATTTGCTTTTTTATTTTTTAGCCTGTAAATTAAAGTTGTAATGCCACTCAAGGATATTAAAATACCGAGAATAACTATTAGAGTTGATATTGTGAATTCAGGAATACTGACTGCAGCTAAGCCTGGGACAATTGCTGTTAGTCCAGTGTAAATCAGATAGTTAGAGTAATTGGATTTAATTTTCATTATCTAAATATTTTAGACAAAAGTAAAAAATAATTTTACAGTGCAAAAATATTTTTATGGGATTGTATTATCTGTGTAACGTATTTCAAATTGTCCTCCTGTTATTGATTTAGTTTGGAATTGATTATCAAGGTAGTTGAAGAAGAATGTTCCTCTGATTGTTCGGGTATTAGAATTATTTTCGATAATTGTAATTGATCCGTTTATAGCTTTGTATTCATAAAATCCTTGCTGGAAAATACCATATACAGGTCCTGTTTCTGTAATATACTGAACTCCGGCCGAAATATTTTTTGGGAGAGTAAGAGTAATGCTTTGCCATGCCTCGGCACGATCGCATTCTCCAAATAAAATAATAGCAGTGTCATTTTTAACACCTGTAATTGTTTTTGCTTCCCATGTTCTATTATTTTCAACAAAAATAAATGTGTTTTGAAATTGAGAAGTATCGTTAACACTGTAATATTTATAAGGAACATTAGCAAAATTACCGTCAGTAATATTTCTTGATGTGTTGTCGGTGCTTCTAAATGCGGTGAAATAGAAGTTTCCGCTAATAGTTTTAGTTTCTTTGTTAATAGATGAAATTCTGATGAAGCCGGTTCCGTTTTCGTTTCCAAGAGTAGAATATCTAACTGCACCGCTACTCATGTTAGGGATAAATTCGGCATAATTTCCATTAGTTTGATTTAAATAATATTCTCCAACCTCGGCAGATTTTACATTAAGAATAATTGTTTGTCCATTAGCAGATGTTCCGTATATTTTAATGGAGTTGTCGGTTAAAATTGCTTTTGGGTCAGGAGTTCGCCAATTTGTGGAATTAACCAAAGCATACATAACAGGATTGTTCTCTGGTCCATGAGAATTTCCTCCGCCACAAGAAGTCATTAAAACAATTCCTAAAACACTAGTTAGCAAAATTAACGAATAAAAAAATCTGTCTTTCATCTCAAAAATTTTTCACAAAAATACATTAAGTCAAATAATCGAAAAAATTTATTTTCATTAATAACGAAAAATTGTTGATTTGGTTGTATCAAAATATTTTTTAGAGCGTTTTATATTTTTATTTTTGCAAAAAAATAAAAATATGGGTTTAAATTGTGGAATAATAGGAATTGCAAATTGTGGAAAGACAACACTTTTTAATTGTATGTCAAACACAAAAGCCGAGACAAGTAATTATGCTTTTTCAAGCAATAAATCTAATATAGCTGTTATCAACGTTCCTGATCCGAGATTAAAAGAACTTGAGAAATATCAAAAAACAGAAAAATTAGTTCCTGCAACAGTTGAAATTATAGATATCCCCGGACTTACAAAGGGGTCGAGTAGCGGAGAGGGAGTAGGAAATCAGTTCTTAGCAGATATCCGAAATACGGATGCATTAATCCATGTACTTCGTTGTTTTGATGATGATAATTTGCCACATGTAGAGGGATCAGTAAATCCTGTAAGGGATATGGAAACTATAGACCTCGAACTTCAAATTAAAGATTTGGAGTCGATAAATAAGAAAATTTTAAGAATGGAAAAACTTCTTAAAGGCGGTGATAAAGAAGCAAAAGCAGCGTTAGAAGTTTTACATATATATAAGGAACATCTGGAAAATATGCAAAATGCAAGAACAGCTCCCGTCAGCGATGAAGATAAAAAATATATTGCAGATTTGTTTTTGCTTACAGCAAAGCCTGTAATGTTTGTTTGTAATATTGACGAGGCTTCGATAAATAATCTAAATCATCATGTAAAATCGGTAAAAGAAGCACTTGCCGGACAAGATGTGAAAATTCTTACCGTAGCTGCGGCATTGGAAGCAGAAATAGCCGAACTGGAAACAGAAGAAGAAAAATTAGAGTTCCTTGCAGATTATGGTCTTAAAGAGCCAAGTGTCAATTTAATAATCAGAGAAGCATACGATTTGTTGAATTTGCAATCGTTTTTTACCGTGGGGCCAAAGGAAATCCGAGCATGGACCATTAAGAAAGGTATGACAGCACCGGAAGCTGCCGGAGTAATTCATTCTGATTTACAACGTGGCTTTATCAGAGCCGAAGTTATGAAATATAATGATTTTATTGAACTAGGATCTGAACAAGCTGTTAAAAACGCAGGAAAATTTCACGTCGAAGGCAAAACTTATATTGTCGAAGATGGCGACATTCTGCATATAAGATTTAATGTTTAATTTTTATTTGAAAAAAACATGGCAGTAAATGTTTCAATTCCAAAAGGGACAAGAGATTTTGGTCCATTGGAGATGCGTCGCAGAAATTATATTTTCGACAATATAAAAGAAATTTTTAATCTGCACGGGTATCTCCCCATAGAGACTCCGGCAATGGAGAATTTAAGCACTTTGCTTGGTAAATACGGAGAAGAAGGCGATAAGCTACTTTTCCGGATATTAAATTCCGGAGATTTTACCAAAGAAATTCCTAAAAATGAATTTACTTCGGAAAATCTAACCAAATTGTCATCCTTAATGTGTGAAAAAGGATTAAGGTATGATCTGACTGTTCCTTTTGCTAGATTTGTGGTTCAACACAGAAACGAGATAAATTTTCCGTTTAAGAGATATCAGATACAACCTGTTTGGCGAGCAGATCGTCCTCAAAAAGGTCGTTATCGTGAGTTTTTTCAGTGTGATGTTGATGTTATAGGTTCCGATTCTCTGTTTAATGAATATGAACTTTTACAAATTATAGATAAGGTTTTTCAAAAACTTGGCATTAATGTAATAATAAAAATAAACAATCGCAAAATTTTAGCCGGCATAGCTGCAAGACTTGGAATGTCAGACAATTTGATTCCAATGACAATTGCGATTGATAAAATTGAAAAAATTGGTCGAGAGAATACAAAGAATGAGCTTTTACAAATAGGCATTCAAGAAGCTGATGTGGAAAGTTTATTGGATTTGATAAGTACTACAGGTAGCATCAAGGACCAAATAGTTTTTTTAAAAAAATATTTCAAAGACAATGAAATCGGATTAAAAGGTGTAGCAGAGTTGGAAGAAATCATCTCTTATGTTGAGATGAATCCGATCAAGAATAAGATTGAAATTGATTTAAGTTTAGCACGTGGTTTAAATTATTATACGGGATCAATTATAGAGGTAAAAGCAGCAGATTTTCAAATTGGAAGTATTTGTGGAGGTGGCAGATACGATGACCTCACCGGAATTTTCGGATTAAAGGATGTTTCGGGAGTGGGAGTAAGTTTTGGTGCAGACCGTATTTACGATGTTATGCTCGGATTAAATTTGTTTCCGGAATTTATAGAAAGTGCGGTTAAAGTTTTGTTTGTAAATTTTGGAAATGATAGCCTAAAAACTTGTATTGCTTTGTCTGAAAAATTGCGAAAAAATAATATAAGTTGTGAAATATATCCACAAAATACTAAGTTAGACAAACAATTCAAATATGCTAATGCAAAAAATATTGAATATGTGGCAATAATTGGGGAATATGAGTTTCAAAGTAAAAATCTGAATATTAAAAATTTGCACACCGGAACACAAGAACAAATTCCTTTTGATGAGATTGCAACCTATTTTAAAAATAGGTAGTATTCTAAATAATTTAGGATTTTGATTAAGAAAAATTTCGTTTAAAGGAAAAAACATTTAATTTTGCAAACCTAAATTATTCAGGCCCGGGTGGCGGAATTGGCAGACGCGCTGGTTTCAGGGACCAGTGTCCGCAAGGACGTGCAGGTTCGATCCCTGTCCCGGGCACAAATCAGCTAAGGCTGATTTTTTTTTTACCGTTGTTTTTAGTTAATTTACCGAAAACTGTTTTATTTTTTTTGAATAATTCCTTTTATTTGTAAAAAAAAATATGAGAAATTCTGTTAATAATAAGACGAATTGCTGTTTTACGGAGAAAAGTAAAGTAACAAGAAATGTTTTGGTTGCAATATTCTTTTTAAGTGCCGGAGTAATTTTATTGCTTAGAAATTTTGGTATAATAAGTTATGATATAATAAAATACATTTTCAGTTGGCAATCTTTATTGATAGCTTTCGGACTTTTGGTATTAAGTAATGGTTTTAGAAAAAAGTGGTTTAAAGGTTTTATTTTAATAAGTATTGGAGCAATATTTTTAATTGATGAAATTTATGGACTTAAGTACGGGACTGCAAATTTATTTTGGCCAATTATATTAATATTTATAGGAATTTTGATAGTTGTAAAAATTTTCACACGTTCGTCAAATATTGATAAAAAAAACACTTCGAAATATAGCCCTTTAATTGATGAACTGTTCAGTTCGAATGATTATATTAATATATCAAGAGTATTTTCTGGAGTAAATACAATCATTACTTCTCAAAATTTTAAAGGAGGTAAAGTTAGTTTTGTTTTTGGAGGTGGTGAACTCGATTTCCGAGGAGCAGCTTTATCGGAAGGCATAAATATTCTGAAAGTAGAATGTGTATTCGGCGGAGTAAAAATTATATTACCAGAGAATTGGGATGTTAGTTTAGAAACATCCGGGGTTTTTGGTGGGTTTAGCGATGAAAGAAGGTATATTAAGCTGTCGAATGTTGAAACAAAAGGCAAGTTAATTATTAAGGGAGAAGCAGTTTTTGGAGGAGGAGAAATAATTAACGGATAAAATATGCAAAATCCATTTTATAATAAAAATTTTACATTTTCGTATTTAGGAATAACCGTAATAATTATTACGGTTTATTCTGTTTTGGTTTATTTTACCTTGCATGTTTCTTGGGCAGTAGCCGTTTCAGAGTCAGTTATTTCGATAACTTTATTTGCTGCAACAGGTTTTGGAATTTGGTATGTAGTAAAATATAATTTAAGTAAAACAAGATTGTACGAGAAAATTTTTCTATTTATAATTTCTGGAATAATGGTTGTATTGGTCTGGTTTGTTTTTAATATGCTCTTTAAAAGTATTTTAATCAAACTGCTAGGCAACAATCCCGGTTTTATATTCAACCCATTATATCATTTAAGTACCGGATTATTTCTCTTTACAATTCTAATTCTTGTTTATCAAATAATTATACTCTTTAATAAATATGCCGAAAAACTTAAATCTGAAGAGATGCTTAAACAAAACCTGGCTGAAACAAAACTTAACATGTTGAAAGCCTATATAAATCCACATTTTTTATTTAATAGTTTAAATTCAATTAACTTTTTAATAGGAACAGACAATGAAAAAGCAAGAGTAATGATAATAAATCTTTCAGAATATTTTAGGAGTATATTAAAGCACAAGGATCAAATATTTATTAATTTTAAGGAGGAATATATCTCTGCGCTAACATATTTTAAAATTGAACAAGAAAGGTTTGGAAATAAAATTTTGTTTAAAGATGATATAGAAGAATCTTCATATAATTCAAAAATTCCGGTAATGATATTACAACCATTATTCGAAAATATTATTAAACATGCAGTTTCAGAGAGTTTAGTGGCTATTGAGGTTTATTTTAAATCTTATTGTGATAATGATTGTTTGTATATTTTACTTGAAAATACTTACGAATCTGAATTTACAAACCAAAAAAAAGGAACGGGATTAGGTTTAAGTTCCACTTTTGATAGGTTATATTATATTTATAACAGGCGAGATTTGTTTCAAATAAATAAAAATGAAAAAAAGTTTAGTGTTTTGTTGAAGATACCACAAAAATTTTAAACATGAGAATACTTGTAATTGATGATGAACCACATGCAATAGAATTAATAAAGAACTATTTGAAAGAAAGAGAGGATATTGATGAGATTAGACTCGCCACTGATGGGTTTGATGGTCTAAAAGAGATAAATGAATTTAATCCTGAAATTTTATTTTTGGATATTCAGATGCCAAAAATTTCAGGAATCGAATTGTTAGAGCTTATAGATGTACCTGTTCAAGTGATTTTTACAACCGCATATGATGAATATGCAATTAGGGCTTTTGAATTGAATGCAACAGACTATTTATTAAAACCGTTCTCTAAGGAACGCTTTAACAAAGCTTTAGACAGAGCAAAAAGTAATCTTGCGTCGTCGAATTTTCAAGACAATTTTAATAAGATTGTAGAAAATTATAATGAAAACAAAGAATTTATAAATAGAGTAGTTGTAAAAAGTGGTATCAGGATAGTAATCATACCTGTTGAGAAAATATATTGTATTGAATCAGCTGATGATTACGTTGTTATATTATCCGAAACCGGAGAGTTCGTGAAGAATAGTACAATGAAATATTTTGAAAAGAGTTTAAACCCAAATGATTTTGTCAGAGTTCATCGTTCTACAATAATAAATGTTAATAAGATAAAAGAAATTCAGCCATACTCTAAAGAAAACTTTTCAATTATTCTCAACAATGGGAAAATTGTTAGAACCAGCAGACAAGGAATAGTCGAACTGAAAAAAATATTAGATTTTTAGCCTTGAAATATCTGTGTTTGACAAAATATTTTTACAATAGTTATATCCCAAATCAAATATTTCACGATGATATTTCAGCTCCAAAATATTGTATTTTGCCAGATTAGCAGGTTCTATGTATAAGTCACATTTACGTTGATAATATTTAATATTTTTGTTTATAGCAATTTGAAATGTTCTAGTTGCAACTTGAATCATTGATTCTAATTTTTCTGTCTTTTCAAAAGGATAAACATTAACGCCAATAATTAGATCACAAAATTTAACCAATGGTTTTACAGGAAAATTATCAATTAATCCTCCATCAACATAATATGTATTTTTAATTTTAACGGGAGAAAAAACAACCGGAATTGAAGCAGAAGCTTGAACATAGAGGTTAATTTTCCCTTTATAAATATATTCAACCTTTGCATCATTCATATTTGTGGTACAAATAATTAAAGGGATTGGTAATTCTTCTATATTTTTATATTTTATGTATTTTTCGATAAGGGAACTGAGGTTTTCAAGGTTTAATAATCCATCTTTTGGGATATGAAATTTTGTTAAATCCCAAAGTTTCTTTTCTTTGAAAATTTCAAGAATTTCATCGGGTTTATAGCCTGCACAATAAAAAGCTCCAGCTATAGAACCGGCACTTGTTCCAGAGACAATCTCAGGGTATATTCCGAATTCGTTAAGAGCTTTTAATATTCCAAGATGAGCAAAACCTTTAGAACCTCCACCACTTAAAGCAATTCCAAGTTTAAATCTTTTCATGAGATTTTTTTATGTAAATTTATAAAAATTATCTTGACTTCAAAAATTATTTGCATTTTTGTATTATGAAAAATCCGGATTTGATAAATATAACTGTACTTATTAAAAAATTTTTAATTTGGCGTATTCGTAATATCAGTGATAAAAATTTTATGCTGATATTATCTATATTTGTTGGATTTTGTTCCGGATTGGCAGCTGTATTAATGAAGAATTCAGTTCACTTTGTAAGGGAATTGGTAATATATATAGCAAATGTAAATTCATTCCCATATATATACATATTATTTCCATTTATAGGTATTTTATTGACGGTATTATTTGTTAGATATTTAATTAAAAAGCCATTAGGGCATGGTATTCCTATGGTTTTATATTCTATGTCCAAAACTCAGGGTAAAATTGAAAAGCATAATATGTTTAGCAGAATAATAGCGAGTTCCTTGACAGTAGGATTTGGTGGTTCTGTAGGATTAGAAGGCCCGATTGTTGCAACAGGTTCTGCCATAGGTAGTAATATAGGCACTTTATTCCGATTAAATTATAAACAAATAATTTTACTTATAGGAAGTGGAGCAACCGGAGCAATTGCGGCAATTTTTAAAGCTCCCATAGCAGCAATCATTTTTGCATTAGAAGTAATGATGATTGACTTAACAATGTCATCACTTTTACCTTTACTTTTCTCATCCATTACGGCTGCGCTAACATCATATTTGTTTATAGGTAGAAACTATATATATATTTTAGAAGTTATAGATCCATTTAGAATGTCAGATACATTGTATTTTATACTATTAGGAATTTTATGCGGCAGTGTTTCTTTATATTTTTCCTTACTCTATTTAAAACAATCAAAGTTCTATTCGCGAATTAAAAATTCATGGATAAAACTTTTAGTTGGTTCTACAGTATTAGGCATACTGATATTTATTTATCCATCACTATATGGCGAAGGATATGAGGTGATTAACTCAGCCTTATCTGCTGATACAAGTTATGCATTAAACGATACATTATTTGAAAATATGGATAGATTTTTATTACTGATAATATTATTAATAATTCTATTCAAGCCTTTTGCAACTGGAGCTACTTTTGGTGCTGGTGGAGTCGGGGGTATTTTTGCTCCTTCAATGTTCATGGGAGCAAATATTGGTTTGTTTACAGCTTTATTTTTATCATACATCAATATAAACGTTTCACCCGTAAATTTTGCACTACTTGGAATGTCCGGATTAATTTCAGGAGTTATACATGCCCCATTAACAGCGATTTTTTTGATAGCTGAGATTACTGGTGGTTATCATCTTTTTTTCCCTTTGATGATAGTTTCATCAATTTCTTTTGCTATTGTAAAAATATTTATGCCAAATTCTGTTTATACAATTATTCTGGCAAAAAGAGGAGAATTATTAACACATAATGCAGATAAAAACACTTTAACACTTCTAAATTCAAAAGATTTAATCGAAAAGAATTTTTTAACAATTGATGGATCCGCAAGTTTAGGAGATTTAACAAAAATTATTGCAAAGTCGAGTAGAACAGTATATGTGGTTGTTGACAAAGAAAATAATTTTAAGGGACTTGTCTGGCTTGATCACATAAAACATTTGATTTTTAACACAGAATATTATGATAAAATTTATGTGCGAGATTTAATGTATATGCCAGATGTAGTGATATCATCAGATATGAGTGTACCTGAAATAGCAGTTATTTTTGAGAAATATGATCATTATAATATTCCAGTAGTAGATAATGGAAAATATGTGGGATTTATCTCAAGAGCAAGGTTTTTAACTAATTATAGGAAGTTGTTGAAGCAAATAAGTTCTGATTAGTAATTTTTTTAAGGTAATTTAATTTTACATATTTTTGTGGTTATAATTATTTTCTATATGCAAGATTCTAAAATTTCTAATTACAGTAAAATATCTAAAGACTTTGCTGAACTATTGGATTTGGTTTCAAATCTGAAAATTCATAAATGTATTTATTGTAATAGTCTAAATATAATTAAGCATGGGAAGTATAAAAATACTCACAGATATAAATGTAAGGATTGTAAAAAGACTTTTATCCCAACAACCGGAACAACAATTTATTATTTAAATAAGTTACATGTGTTCCTTGAATATTATAGAATTATTATGAATGAAGGACCTCTAACAATTCATGAATTTGCAAAAAGACTTAAAATCTCGCCTCAAACGGCATTTGATTGGAGACATAAAATTTTTGTTTCCTATTCTGAATCTGAAGAAAAAATAAACAAAGAAGTTATGTTAAAAAGTTTTTATTTCAATTTTAGTCAGAAGGGAAGAAGGCTTAATGCTAAATTATCTGGAATTCCAAGACAATTTATGAGGACAGGATCTGTTATTATTGAGAATAATTCAGATTTTTATATTAATTTGTTACATATGGGTGAGTTAAAAAATCAACATGTTAATAGAAATTTGAAGAAATTTTGTTATTCAAATATTAAAATATACGGTTCTGAAGAAGTTATTGCGTTATTAGAAAGTAAAAACTTTACAATTGCGAATGTGCAAACATTACGAAATAAAAAAATACTTGAAGTTAATAATGAAATTATTTTTAGAAACACTATTAGATATACTTACAAAGGAGTATCAACAAAATATTTCCAATCTTATTCAAACTTTTTTTCCAGATTCTATTCGAGATGTCTAAAATATTCCAATGAATTTCTAATAAGGACTCATGAAATTTGGTTTAAATTTATACAATTAGAAAGATTATTTAGAAGTTTTATAATTGATATTTCGGAACTTAAGTTAGAGTTTAAAAGTATAAGAAGAAAATGGAAATATGAATTGCGGTATAAGTATTTTGATTATGAAAATTTATATTTAGCATCTTAAAAATGGAATGTCGAAAATGTGGGGCATGTTGTATAGCTCCCTCCATAAGCAGTAAAATTCCGGGAATGCCAGATGGCAAGCCATCGAATGTCAAGTGTATTCATTTAAATAAAAATAATTTATGTGATTTATGGGGTAAACCGGAAAGACCAAAAGTATGTATAGAATGTAAAGCTGATGAAATGTTTTGTGGAAATAGTTTTGAAGAAGCAATAAGAATATTTTTAGAATTGGAGAAATAAAGAAAGCGGCTATGCCGCTTTCTTTATTTCTCCAATAATCAGTTTACTATTTATTGTTAAGTCTTTAAATTCTATTTGGATTAGGTATATTCCATTAGCAAATTCATCTATCGAAATCTCTGTTTTATTACCATAAACATCAATTTGTTTTAATAATTGTCCGGCAATATTTGAAATTTTTATACTATAGAATTCATTTTCGGATGAGATTAAAACTCTATCTTCTGCCGGATTGGGATAAATTGAAATATTATCTAAATTGTTATCAGTAACTAATGTAATGTTAGAGAATGTAGCTGTAATATTTTTGTTGGAATTCATATTTATGGATATTGAAGGATTTGAGCCTGCTGCATCTCCACTCCAATTGGAGAATTGCCATCCGGATTGGGCTGATGCTTGAAGATTAACAGTTGTTCCTTCCTGGAAGGTTAATGTATTTGTGTAAGGAGTACCATTTACATTAACACTCCCTTGTCCAACAATATTTATATCGAGTGTATAATTTTGATTTATTTGTTGATTGTATATCCTTATGTTATCAACAGCGAAATTAGCACCATCGTTTCCTGTATATTTGAAAGCAAATTTTACATTATTATGACCAGCATAAGCACTTAATGGTAGGATAGTTTCTTGCCAAACGTATGTGGCGTCATCAGTTATCCAATTAGGATGGTCTGTTTCTCCCCAAATTTTTGTCCAGGTTTCACCATTTACTTGTACCATAAGGTCCAAGTCGCAGTTATTGTTTGTTACAGACCAATTATATGAACCATTAAACCAGAACGAAATTACAGGGGTTGTTAAACTTGAAAAATCAAATGTTGGAGTTATGAGCCATTCGTTTTGATTTTGGGCGATCCATTGAACATACCAAAAATGAGAGCCTGTTTGAGGAACAACGTTTGTTGATGTGCCAATAGTATATCCTGTTGTACTTGTCCATGTATTAGTAGAATGTGTTTGCTGTTTTGACCAGCAGTTAGGTAATTCAGCTTGATTAAAGGTTTCTTGCCATGGAAATGAATTAATAATATTACAAGGCTCATTTACTGTAATATAATTTACTTTTGTTTCTGTTATATCACCGTTTACGGTAAGACTAATTGTTTTTTGTCCGGTAGTATTGTAAGTAACTTGATGTGGTCCTTGCCCGGTTGCAGTAGCAGGATTTGCTCCGGCTCCGAAATTCCATGCCCAAGATGTTATTGTTCCTCCACCCGAAGCATCGGTAAAAGTAACTGGTTGTCCGACTTCAACTGTTAACGGATTGGCTGAGAAGTTAGCAAATACTCCTCCTGCAATAACAGTTATAGTATAATCTTCAGTCTCAGAATAATTCTGATTCCCACAAGCTAAAGGAGTAACAGTGTTTCCGTAAACTGTTCTTATTCTCAAATTTGTCGGCCCTAAAACTGCATCAGTAGGGACTGTAATTGTCAGTGGAGAAAGACTTGTAAGTCCATTAGCAGTGTTTGTGGCAGAACCTAAATTGTACTCTTCACCAGGATCAAAAATACAGTTTTTATTCCAGTCAATCCATGCTCTTGTTTGTACTGTGTAGTTTCCATCAGTATTTACTCTGACAGACAATTGATATTGTTGTCCGGTAACAACATTAGTAGAAATGTTTGTGTAGTCAGTATATGCAGGTGCACCAGTAGATGTATTATCTATTGTGTTGAAAATCACTCTGGTAATTCCAGTATTATCGTCTGTTGTGGCAGAAACAGTACAATAAACACAAGGAGCTGTTCCGGTTGTGGTTGCTGATCCCGTTAGTGCAGAGGTGTTATAACAATTGTCAGCTGTAAAAAATTCATAAATTGCAAAATGATAAGTAGTTCCTGGTAATAAATTCGTTACTGTAACAGATGTGCCTGTACCTTTATAAACAACATAAGTATCGGCCCCAAGAGATGAACCTGAACCAAAAGAAGCATCAGCTGAGTATGAAACTCCGTTGATTGGATTTCCAGAAACAGCAGCACCTTTGCGGGCAACAACTAACACCTGGTTACCATTACCTCTTGTCCATTCAATAGTCATTTGATTGTCTTGAATATTTGATGAAGAAAAACTAGTAGCTTGTTGAGTTGGTGGTGTGCAAATCACGGCAAAAGGATCGAACCCATCTAGTACCATCACTCCGGAATTTGTGGGATCTAACCAATCACTAAGACGAGTTGCAGTAGTACCGCCTCCTGTCCAAGAAACTCCCAGCTTACCATAATAATCTGGTTGAGTATTGCCACAAGCAGCATATCCACCGTGAAGCTGTCCAATTATTCTTTTGTTTGAATCATATAATGCTGAACCTGAAGACCCTCCTTCAGTTGTTGTTCCTCCACTCCATACAATACGCCAATGATTTGTTCCACTACCCGGATTCCCCAGGTAATTTGCAGATGTAACTCCGGTAGTCGAGTATGAGAATTTTTTAATATCACCTGATGGATGATGTATACCTACTATTGTTTCATTTAATGTGAGCTCTGTAGTTCTATTCCATCCCGACCAATATGCATTAAAACTTTGTGGAATAGCAGTATTTATTTCAACTAAACAAAAATCAGAATCTGAATTTCTTGCACGAAGAGTTGCTCCATTTAAAGAATTATAAGATGGAGATGATGGCGGATTTGTGCAAGTCGGACTTTGCCAGTTAAACCAGAAGACCCATGCTGCAGGATTACTATAACAATGGTCAGCGGTTAATATATATGGTTTACTATCGAAATTTGTATTATTTATTAAAGTTCCGGTACAAAAGCCATTACCATTGCTTACCAACATACATACACTTCTGATTTGATCTTCCCAGCCAGCAGCTTCAGGACAAGCAACATTTAAGTTACATGATCCACTGCTTCCAAAATCTTTGGCATATTCATAAGGTCCTCTGTATCCATGGGTTACCCACATTAAATTTAATTCTACTTTAAAAGCAACATCAAACGGTTCAAAATATTCTATTGTAATTGCTTCTCCCGGAATTAGAGTAGTTGAAAAATATCCGTGATCTTGATTGTTCTTTGATGTAAATGCTCCTAAAATTACAGATTTATCTTCGTTATAAATGAAAAGTTTTGCTCCATCCGGCAACTTATAGCGGTTGAATGTTAAATTTATGGTTTTTGCATTTGAGCTACGTAATGCTAATCTCCACAAACGTCCTTGTCCGGGAATAACATCCCAAACACCCGAATTACCAGGATTTAAATCTACTTCATGATTAAATCCAAACCTCCATGGCATTCCCGGTAAAGTATCTAAAATTTTATCTTCTTCCCTTAATGCGAATTCATTTACCGGAGGCAACTCTTCAAACTTAACATTACTCAAAACATTTGCCTTAAATGTCTGAAAACTTAAAGGTGTTCCGCCTTCACTTAATTGTGAATACAAATTAACGCTAAAATAAATCATTAAACTATATAATAAAATCTTTCTCATACACTAAAAATTTTAATTTACATACTCAAAGACAATATTTTTTTTGTATAGTTGTAAGTTATTAATCAAAAATATATTAACAAAATTCTTTTATCAATTGTTGATTATTCTGATGAGGTTAACAAACAACTGTCACCGTAACTTAAAAATCTAAAATCATTTTTTATGGCATATTCATAAATTTCTTTCCATTTTTCTCCAACTAATGCCGAAACTAAAAGCAAAAGAGTTGACTTTGGCTGATGAAAATTTGTGATTAAACGTTTTGTAAATTTAAATTTATATCTCGGCAAAATCATTATTTGTGTTGAACAATAAATATTTTCAATTTTTTGTCTATTCATTAGATTTAAACAATTTTCAAGTAAAGTCTTAGTTCCCGGAAAATTATTTTCATTGTTTTGAATGTAAGGATCCCATTGTCCGACAAAAAATGAATTGTCAATTTTTTTATATTGATTTATTTTGATCAATACATAATAAAAACTTTCTAATGCTCTTACAGTAGTAGTACCTACTATACACAAGTTTTCATGAGATTCAATCAAGTTTTTAACATTTTCTTTGGTAATAATGAAATGTTCGGTATGCATGGTATGTTCAGAAATTTTTTTTGATTTTACGGGTTTAAAAGTTCCTGCCCCAACATGTAAAGTAAGATAATCTCTTTGAATATTTTTATTTGAAAGTTTTCGGAAAACTTCTTCAGTAAAATGTAATCCTGCTGTTGGTGCTGCCACTGATCCTGGAAATTCCCCAAATATCGTTTGATATCTTTTATAATCAATAGCTTCTGAGTTTCGATTCAAATAAGGAGGCACAGGTATTTTTCCGGCCTTTTCTAATATTTGAGAAAATAAAATACTATTATCATCCCATTCAAAACTTATAATAAAACTATTATCGCACTTTTCTAACCTTTCGCAACTCAAACAAATAATCTTATTATCTAATTCTAATTTTTGATATAATTTTCCGCTTTTCCATTTTTTGTTGTTACCAACAAAACATTTCCATGTACATCTTTTTGTGGAATTTAATGAAATAGCATAATCTGTAGGTTCGTATGGTTCTAGACAAAAAACTTCTATTTGACTTCCGGTTTCTTTTGTAAATATTAGCCTTGCGTTGATAACTTTAGTATTGTTTAAAAAAATCAATTTCGTATTGTCTAAATATTTGTCAACATTTTTGAAAATATCCGATTTGATATCATTATTAAAAATTAATAATTTTGATTCATCACGATTGGGTAAAGGATATTTTGCAATTTTTTCTTCTGGCAAATTATAATCGTAATCATTAATATTTATTTCCGATATGTAAGTCATTTTTATTAAATTTGTGCAAAAATAAGATTTAATATGAAAATAGATATAGGCGATAAGGTAAGATTTTTAAATGATGTAGGCGGGGGAGAAGTTATAAAAATTATTTCCAATAACATGGTTCTTGTAAAAGATGATACCGGTTTTGAATATCCATATCCTGCCAATGAATTGGTTGTTATTGAAAAATCAAAGGTTTTTTCCAAAGTCGAAATGGTTTCCGAAAATACTGTGTTTAATAAAACTTCTGAAACAAAAGTTAAAACGGAGACAGTTTCTTCTGACTTTATGTATAAAAATGATAATATTACTAACATTTTTTTTGCCTTTACCAGAGTTAAAAACGATTCACAGGATGGGTTTGACATTTTTTTAATCAATGATTCTGATTTTACGCTTTATTATATGTTTTTTTTGAAAGGAGATTTTGGATGGAGAAAATTGGATCATGATATTCTAGAACCAAATACAAAAATAAAAATTGATTTTTTAAGCAGAGATATAGTTAATAAGTCTCAAGAAATAGTAGCTCAGATTTTATTTATTTCGCATCCTGTTCAGATTTATCATCGAATGATTGAAAGAAAAATTCCCATTGTTCCCCTCGAACTTTTTCAAGACTATCGCTATAAAGCAAACGAATTTTTAGATGAAAATGCTTATATATTTATCCTTCTTAAAGAGGAACTTGGCTTAGGAAATAACATTGATGAAATTAAAGAACTCGAAACTATAATAACTGAAAAAGAAAAAGTGGAAGAAGATAAATCAGCAAGATTTAAAACCAGACCTAAACCAAAAACTATTGAAGTAGATTTACATATAAATCAACTTGTGGATTCCGTTGTAGGAATGTCTAATGCCCAAATTCTTGAAATTCAAATGAAAAAATTCCATGAAACCATGACTGAAGCCATAATGAACGGTGTTGCAAGAGTTGTTTTTATACATGGAATAGGCAACGGAACACTTAAGTCTATAATAAGAGAATCAATAAAAGAACAATATAAACTCAATTATGAAGATGCTTCGTTTAGAGAATATGGCTTTGGGGCAACAATGGTAATTATGGAATAAAAAAAGCGGAATATCCGCTTTTTTTAATTTTCTTCTGTTTTTGGAATGGAAATTTTTACAGCAATTTTATTCCCTTGAAAATCTGAATCATTTAGAGCATTAATTGCGGCTTCAGCTTCTGCGTCATTTTCAAATTCAACAAAACCGTATCTTTTTGATTTCCCGGTTTGTTTGTCAATAATTACTCTTGCAGAAAGAACTGTTCCATACTGAGAAAACAATGCCTGTAAATCTTTCCCTCTGGTTTTTGGGTGTAAATTTGCAACAAATAAATTCATAATAAAAAAAATTAAAAAAATTTAAAAAACTATTTTTCACAAAAATAATATAAAATATTTTAAATTTAACAAAAAATTGTATTTTTTATTAATAAAAAAATATTTTTTAGATATTTTTTTATTGTTTTAGAAATATATTATGCGTTTGTAGGTCTATCAAATTCTTTCTGTACAATGAACCAATTGCTTTTTTAAAATTTTTCTTTGAGAAACCAAAAGTCGCATAAATTATTTCTGGATCAGAATTGTCGGTAATCTGCATGCTGCCACCTCTCTTTTTTAGATATTCTAAAATTTTATTTTCAAAAGATTCAATGTCATTGCCGTCGTTTCTAAATAATCTTAAGTCTATTTTGTTGTCTTCCCGAATCTTTTTTATTATCGCTTTAGTTTTTGTCCCGGGGTAAAGCTCAGAAAAAACTTCATTTTCATAAAGCATTCCTAGATATTTGTGATTGATAATTGCTTTATATCCTAAATTTGTTTTGGCTAGTATGAAAATTTCTGCATCATCATTCTCCGAAATTCCTGTAGGTTTCTCTTCAATAAATTTATCAATGTGCATTGAAGCTTTTAAAATGTTATTTTGATTATCAATAAAAATATAAAAATTGTAGTATTTATTCTTTTCAAGTCTTATATTCTGATCATCTTTTTCACAAATTATTGGTTGATCCAATCCGATGTCAACTTTTGCAAATTCAGGACAAACATCTAATACTCTAAGCCTTGCAAATTCATTTACCTGAACAAGAGCTTTTCCCATCATTAATAGTGGTTTTTGATTTCCAACAGGCAGGAGAAAAAATTCTGCAAAATCTCCCGATTTATATTTTATAATCAAATCGTTGTTCTTTGTTTTTAAGATTCCATCTGAAACCGTATCTACATATAGTTCATCGTTTTTAACCTCAACAATTTTTAATCTTAAATTTTTGCCGTATAAATTCATTTTTTATTCTTTTTTTCTTGTGCTAATTTAATTATTCTTTCTTGAATCTCAGTAGGTAATTCGGAATATTTTAGAAATTCCATCGAGAAATTTGCTCTACCTGATGATAAATTTCTTAGCTGTGTTGAATATCCAAACATTTCCATGAGAGGAATTAATGCAACAATCTTTTGAGAACCTTTTCTATATCTTCGCATCGACTCAATTTTCCCTCTTTTTCTGTTTATATTGCTAACTATGTCTCCTATATATTCATCCGGAGTGTTAACTTCAACTTTCATTATCGGTTCGAGTAATACCGGATTCGCTTTTAAGAATGCTTGCTTAAAACATTCCTGAGCACATATTTGAAACGCCATATCGGATGAATCAACCGGGTGAAAACTTCCATCAAATAACACTGCTTTAACGTCAACTACAGGATAACCTGCAAGAGCACCTTTTTGCATTGCAGTCCTGATCCCTTTATCAACAGAACTGATAAACTCGTTTGGAATAACTCCGCCTTTAATCAAATCTATAAACTCGTAACCTTTTTCAGTATTCGGCTCAAGACGAATAAGTGTATGAGCAAATTGACCTTTTCCTCCGGTTTGTTTTACATGACGATAATTCGCTTCGGAAAATGAAGTTATAGTTTCTCTATACGAAACAGAAGGTTCTCCCACAATAACATCCAATTTAAAATCTTCTTTGAGCCTGTCAACCATTATCTCCAGATGTAGTTCCCCCATCCCCGAAATAATTGTTTCTTCAGTTTCTGGATCAAAACGGGCTGTGAAGGAAGGGTCCTCGTTAACTAGTTTACTTAATGCTTCTCCTAATTTATCTTTATCTTTTTGTTTTGCCGGCGTAATCTTCAATTCAATTACCGAAACAGGAATATGTATTGATTCTAACAATAATGGGTGCTGTGGGTCGCAAAGTGTGTCGCCGGTTTTTGTATATTTCATACCTACAAGAGCAATAATTTCACCTGCTCCAGCTTCTGAAATTTCTTCACGCTCTTTTGCTTTTATCCTGAAAATTCTTCCAATTCTTTCATATTTGCGTTTAGATGCGTTATAAATTTGCATACCACTTTCTAAACGACCAGAGAAAATCCTAACAAAAGTTTGTTGACCAACATAAGGATCGTTAATCAATTTGAAAGCTAATGCAGAAAAATGATCATTATTTGAGGGTATTCTCGAGTGAGTTTTGTTTACATCATCTATATCTTGCCCAACAACAGCTCCGATATCAACAGGAGAGGGGAGATAATCAACAACCGCATCCAGGAGTAGCTGAACACCGATATTTTTGTATGCTGCACCACAAAATACAGGAGTTATTAATAAATTTTTAACTGCCTCGCGTAATGCTTTTTTTATTGTATCTGTTGATAATTCTTTTGATTCTAAAAAGGCTTCCATTATTTCATCTGAATACTCAGAGAGTTTTTCAAGCATATTTTCTCTAGCTTTTTTGGCTGAATCATAAAATTCGGCAGGTATATCAATTTCTTGACGTGTATCGTTTTCGAAAATGTATGCTTTCATTTTTATTAAATCAACAGTACCTTTAAAATCATTTTCGCTGCCCATTGGTAGTTGAACAGGAACAGCATTTGCATCAAGATATTTATGCATTTGCTCTACCACTGCATAAAAATCTGCACCTGTTCTATCCATTTTATTAATGAAAGCAATTCGCGGAACTCTATACCTGTCAGCTTGATTCCATACTGTTTCGCTCTGAGGTTCAACACCACCTACAGCACAAAAAACAGCAATCATCCCGTCTATAACTCTTAAAGACCTTTCTACTTCAATGGTGAAATCAACATGCCCTGGAGTATCGATGAGATTTATCTGGTGTTCATTCCATTTACAAGTTATTGCAGCAGAGGCTATCGTAATTCCTCGTTCTTGCTCTTGTTTCATGAAATCCATTGTGGCTTGTCCATCATGGGTTTCTCCAATTTTACGTTTGGTTCCTGTGAAATATAAAATTCTTTCTGTTAACGTAGTTTTTCCGGCATCTATATGTGCCGCAATTCCAATGTTTCTTAATTTAGTAATAGGCATAATATTTTCGTTTAAAAAAGTCGCAAAAGTACAACTTTTTTTGAGAATAAATATGTGTTTTATTGGAAGAGATAAGAATTAACTAAAAATTAATACTTATTTTTGATCAAGATGTCCTTCTCTAAGCACTCTGTATTCGCCTGTTTCTGTGTTGAGATCGTAAATGTTAAAGTTTGTTTTAATATCAAAATTGTCATATCTTATAGCAAAGTTTAAAGATGCCGAGCCTTCTTCTCCGGATTGTATTCTGTGAAATACACCTTTCGGCCAAATTAACATACATGGTCCGTCAAAAATAATTTTATCTCCTTTTTTTACGAAGTTTGGTCCAACAGTAAAACTCTCAACCTTTTGATATTCAGGTCTGTAAATGTCAACATGTCTAATTCCGTATAAAACAATAAGATAATCATCCTGTCCGGGATGCATATACCACGGTCTTTTAACGTCTCCTACAGGTCCTGGAGATATAGCATTATGTTCATGTATTACTCTATCAATACCGGAAATTGGAGGCATCAATTCCATTGGAACAATGTCAAAATATACTCCGGGAGTGGTTCTGAAATTATGTAATTTTATTACTTTATAAAAATCTGTTTTTTTCATCAACGATGAATTTTTGGACGGTATTTTCCATATCTGTAATTTTTACAAAATTAACAAAAAAGTACAGCAAATGTTCAGTTTTTAATTTATATTTGCAAAAAAACTAATAGTATGAAATCAAGATTATTTTATTTTCTCGCTTTAGTCATTTTCTTATCAGCGTGTGGTAACAAAAAGTCGCAAGTAAACAAAAAAGGTGTTGAAAGCGATAAAATTCAAGTTTTCTCTGCAGTTCTCGATGAATATGGAAAACTTATGCCAAGATGTAAAAACATTGTTAAGATAGATGTCAAAGACTTTAATATTGAAGATGCTCTAGTCTATATTGATAATGACGAGGGTGATGCTCTTATCCAAAATCAAGGTATTGTGTTGATTCCTTATAATCCAGGAAAGGATATTAACTTAATTGTAAGTTTCGAAGATAAAGGTGGATCAAAAAAAATCGGAGTAAGCGAAAAAATTCCTGCTCCAGTTTTAAAAGTTTTTGATAAAACAAGCATGGCAGAATTCGGCAGCGAAATCGAAAGAATTATCCCGGCAATTGTGAAAATTTCTGCTGATGAAAAATTTGCAAAATTATTTCCCGAAGATGCTCAGTATTTTTTCAAATCGTATGAAATTATACTCAAGAATCAAAATGGTGCTGTAATTAAAAACCAAAAAGTTGAGGATTACGAAAGTGATGTAATAGATTTGTCTGATATTCAAAAAATTGCAGTCCAAAATTCAACTCTTGAAATTATATTTACAAAAGTTGTCAGAAAGGATTTTGAGGGTAATTTAACAGATGTTGATTTGAATGAAAATTCCAGAATTCTTAAATTAACTATAAAATAATTTGATTATTTGTTTTGCAAATTTGCTTATTTTATAATCTTTTTTTATTTTTGTAAAAATAAGCAAGTATGTTTTTATCCAATAATTTAAAATTTCTACGTAAAAAACAAAAGTTTTCCCAACAAGAAGTAGCCGATACGATTGGTGTTCCTCGTCCAACTTACAGCGGCTACGAAAATGATGTTTCATTGCCTTCTATTGAAAAACTTATAAGAATAAGCGATTTTTACAAGATTAGTATAGATTTTTTACTAAAAAAAGATTTAAGTCAATTTAAAGAAAGTGAATTTGTTTTTAAAGAATCCGATGACGATTCATACATAACAGGTTCAAATATACGGGTTTTACATAGTACAATAGACTCAGACAACGAAGAAAATATTGAACTGGTCGAAGAAAAAGCTTCAGCAGGTTATTCGAAAGGATATTCGGATCCTGAATTTATAAGAAGTTTGCCTGTTTTTCAATTGCCTTTTTTGTCTAAGGAAAAAAAATATAGAACTTTTAAGATTCAAGGCGATTCGATGCTACCAATCCCTGATGGATCTTATGTTACCGGCGAATTCATTCAAAATTGGTATTCACTAAAAGATGGAGATGCATGCATTCTTATTACCAATAATGACGGGATAGTGTTTAAATGTGTTTTAAACAGAATTAAGAGAGAAAGAAAACTCGTTCTATATTCTCTAAATAAAATTTATCAACCTTATGAAATTGAGGTAAAGGAAATTAAGGAAATCTGGAAGTTTGTTAATTACATTAGCTCAGAAATACCTCAATCAATTATCGAAATTGATGATTTACATAAAGAAATTGCTAACCTTAACGAAAAATTAGATAAACTAATAAATAAAATATCAGATTAAATTTCATCAAAATCAATGTATTGCTCAACATATTCATTAACTCTGGATTCCTCAAACAGATAAACTTTGCCAAGATATCGTTTCAATATACTGTAATTATGTGTTACCATAACCACTGAATGATTTTCATCAATAACTCCCGTTAAAATGTCCATTATTGTTGCTGCACTGTCAGGATCAAGATTTCCAGTAGGTTCGTCTGCAAAAATTAAAGGTGGGTCATTAAGTAATGCTCGAGCTATACTGACTGACTGTTTTTCTCCACCACTAAGTTTGCCCGGCATCGAATAAATTTTATCTTTCATTCCCACTTTTTCAAGTACTTCTATAATTCTTTTATCAATGGCTTCTTTATCCTTCCAGTCAGTGGCACGTAGCACAAATTCAAGATTCTTGTAGACATTTCGATCTGTCATAAGTTCAAAATCTTGAAAAACCATGCCTATTTTACGTCTAAGTTTATAAAGATTTTTGTGTTGTATACTTTTAATATCAAAATCACAAACTATAGCAGAACCTTTAATAATAGGCAATTCCCCATAAAGTGTTTTAAGTAAACTGGATTTTCCACTACCAACTTTCCCTATAAAATAAACAAATTCTCCGTTTTTAATTTCAATATTTACATCTTCAAGAATCTTGTTTTCTTCTTGAAATACAAATAAATTTTCGGTTTTTATTAAAATCTTGTGGTTATCACTCATGTTCAATATAATTTCAATTTTTCAAAGACAAAACTAAACAGAAAAAAAATAAGTTTTTGTTTTTGCGGTTATAATAATGAACAATTTTTTGTTAATTAAAAAGTTGATAGAGGTTTTAATAATTGATTTATACCGAGTAATTTTACATGTTATAAATAGAAAATTGATTGTTATGAAATATTTGAGGAATGTTTTGTTTTGCTGTTTTTTGTTGGCATTTGTATTTAACCTTTATGGACAAAAAACTGCTAAGTACAATTTTATGGAGGAATTATGGGAAACAGCCTCCGGTTTGTACGATAAAGGAATGTATGTTCCTGCTCAGAAACTTTTTATGCAGATTTTAATGCATAATGGAGTAGAATATTCTGCTTACAAAGACGAGGCAGCTTACTATGTTGCAATGTGTGCATTAAATCTTTTTAATTACGATGCAGAGTATCAATTGATAAACTTCTTAGAATTGAATCCAGAATCTTCCAAAACCAACAGTGCTACTTTTCAAATGGGGAATTATTATTTCCGAAACAAAAAATACAAAGAAGCTCTGGAATGGTACGAAAAAGTTAAAAGAGTTGATTTAACTGCAGACGAACAATCTGAGTATTTCTTTAAAATGGGCTTTAGCCATTTTGCAAGGAAAGATTTTGATAAGGCTGCAAAATCTTTTTATGAAAGCCGAGATGCAAATACAATCTACGGGCCGATGTCATTGTACTTTTATTCTCACATAAAATATATAAATCAGCAGTATCAAACAGCTTTAAATGGATTTCTGAAACTTGAATCCAATCCATCATTTAAAGATATTGTGCCTTTTTATATTTCTCAAATTTATTACTTGATGGAAAGATATCAACAGGTTACTGAATATGCTCCAAAACTTCTCGAAGGATTAACAGGTGCTGAAGCGGCTGAAATCGCAAAAATTATTGGAATGTCATATTATAGATTGGCCAAATATAACGAAGCAGTTCAATATCTTCAGACTTATATGCGAAATACTTCCTCGCCAACTGATTATGATTATTATGAATTGGGATATAGTTTTTACAATTTAGGTAAATATTCTGAAGCAGCAGCTAATTTTACTAAAATCAAAAGTTTACAGGATACTCTTAGTCAATATGCTTATTATCACCTAGGGGATTGTTATTTAAAACTTGAAAATAAAGTAGAGGCTCGTAAATCTTTTGAAATGGCAAGTAAATATAATTTTAATCCTGTGATTAAAGAAGACGCTCTTTTTGATTTCGCTCAACTTAGTTTTGAACTTTCAATGTCTCCTTTCAATGAAGCAATTAATGCTTTTAACAAATATATTAAGGAATATCCAAATTCTCCAAGGGTTGGAAAAGCTTATGATTATCTTGTCGATGCCTTTTTGAGCACCAAAAACTATCAAGGAGCTATTAGTGTAATTGAAAATATGAAAAACCGTACTCCGAAAATTGATGCAGCTTATCAACGTCTTACATATTTCAGAGGCTTAGAGCACTTTATAGAACAGAAATTTAACGAAGCAATAACAATGTTCGAAAAATCTCTGGAATATAAAATATATGACAGAGAAATTGCAGCACTGGCAAACTATTGGAGAGCCGAAGCAAACTATCGTCTGGGAAAAACTGATCTTGCTATATCTCAATTTAAAGAATTTGTTTCAACACCTACCGGATCCGTAAAACTTGATGAATTTTCAAAAGCTCATTACAATTTAGGATATTTGTATTTTAATAAAAAAGAATACGCAACTGCAAATTCATGGTTCAGAAAATTTGAAATGCAACCGGGTAATGAAAACACTACAATTTTAAACGATGCATTAAATAGAATAGGGGATTGTTATTTTATATCTAAAGAATTTGCACCAGCCGCAGAATATTACAAGAAAGCCGTTGCCATCGGAAAAATTGTTCCTGATTATAGTTTATATCAGCTAGCACTTTCTTATTCAGGATTAAAACAGCCTCAACAAAAAATCTGGTCTTTACGCAGAGTTGTTAATGAATTCCCCGAATCTGAATATGCCGGTAATGCAAATTTTGAGATTGGTCGTACGTATCATGTAGATTTAAACCGAACAGATTCTGCAAAGTTTTATTATAACAGAGTGATAGTTAATTATCCTAAATCTTCTGTAAAAAGATCTGCTCTTACAAATATAGGGGCCATATATTTCTCTGAAAATAATTATAATAAAGCTCTTGAAGTTTTAAAACAGGTAATTGCCGAGTATCCCGGAACAGAAGAAGCTGCAAATGCAAATCAAATGATTAAGGATATTTATATTGCCATGGAAAACCCCGGTGGTTATATTGAATATGTCAATAACCAGGGTTCCGGTGTTGTAGTGAGCGAAGTTGAACAAGACGAAATATTATGGCTATCGGCAAAAAAACTTTATATTGATAAAAAATACAACGAAGCTCTCAATGCTCTAAAAAATTACTTAAACAAATTTCCTAACGGAAAATATAAAATTGAAGCTCACTATTTCAAAGCTGAGCTACATTTCTATTTCGAAGAAAAGGATCTTGCATTACCTTCATATAGAATTGTGGCTGATGCTCCACGCAATTCATTTACCGAAGAAAGTATGCTTAAAGCTGCAAGTATTTTATTCGATAAAAATGATTTTGAAACAGCTCTTTCTTATTACGAAAAATTATATCCGATTTCTGAAAATAAATCCACAAAGTTTATTTCTGCAATTGGACGAATGAGATGTGCATACAATATAAATGATTGGGATAAAGTTATTCCGGCTTGCGTTGATGTAATCGAAAACGAAAAATCTAACGAAGAACAAAAACGCGAAGCTCATTACAAAATGGCAAAAGCTTATTATGCAAAAAATAATACTATTAGAGCTCTTGGTCTATTCGAAAAACTTTCAACAGAAGTCAGAAGTCCAGAAGGGGCAGAAGCAATGTACCGCAGAGCTGAAATTAATTTTAAAATGAAAAAAGATACCATCGCCGAAGATTTGATTTTTGAATTTGCACAGAAAAACTCTCCTCAAGCATACTGGTTAGCAAAGAGTTTCATTCTTTTGTCCGATATCTATGCTTATCGCGAAGATTATTTCTCAGCTAAACATGCTCTTCAAAACATGCTCTCTAATTATCCTAACGAAACCGACGGCATAAAAGACGAAGCCAGCGAAAAACTTACAAAGATACTCGAAGATGAGCAAGCTGCTAAAGGTCAAGAAAGTATGCTCAATTTAAAAATTAATCTTATAGAGGATTCCAAAGATGAAAATCTATTTATTGAAGAAGATGATAAAATAGATTTGCCAAAACCTGCTGAAATGAGGTAAAAAGTTTAACATTAAATGCAAAAGTTATGAAAATGAGAATATTAGTTTTAATTATTTTATTTGCAATTCCATACAGAATAATTGCACAAAATGATGATTTGGGTAACCAAACAATAACGGTTTATACCGAATTCTCTCCAATACTCAAAGATGCAAACAGAATGTTGTTTTTGCCTGCTATTGTGGACACAATTAAAATCACACCAAGATTTGAATATGATGTGAAGAACTTGAATTTTAAAACAAAGTTTTTACCATCACAAATTCCCGCAGCCAGCATAAAAGGCGAACCACTGAAACCTCTTGATAATGGATTGATAAACTTAGCTCTGGGTAATTATCTTTCTCCTAAAGTAGAAATTTATTATAATAATACTCGCGAGAAAGAATATTCTGTTGGTGCAATGGGGTCGCATCATTCATCTTTTGGTACAATTAAAAATGTTGCAAAACAAAAGATTTATGCAGGCTTTAATGATAATTATATTGCTGCTTACGGTAAAAAAATGTTCAGATCATATAATTTATTGGGAGATATTAACTTTTCTTCACAGCAAAGATATTTTTACGGCTATGATCCTTATTTAATTATTCCAGCAGATCAATTCAAACCACGTGATCGTTCAGAAATGGAAATGCAAAGATATAACAGATTTTCTGTCAATTTTGGCTTGCATAATGCAGAAGCTTCGAATAATAAATTAGACAGCAAATCTGACTTGAAATATCAATACTTCTTTGCCCATTCGGGCGATAAACAACATAAAATAGATTTCAAATCCGATATCAATAAACTTATTAAGAATAATCGTTACGGAATTGATTTAGGAGTTCTTTTCAACAATAATATTCCGGACACAACTTCAACATTTAATCAAACATTCCTGAATATCAATCCTTATTTTAAACACTATACTCAAAACTGGCAAATAAAATTAGGATTGGCAACAACCGGAGAATTTGCAAAAGATACAGTAATTTATCATTTTTATCCCGATGTGATGATTCAGCATAATATCAGCAATGTTTTGATTCCATATGCAAGCTTCAAAGGCTATATCGAAAATTATGATTTTGAATATTCATCCACAATAAATCCTTTTGTTAATCGAATCAATAATTTCGGAATTACAAATCACGCTCAGGTAATTGACCTCGGTATGAAAGGAAATATTAGTCAAAAAGCTTATTTCCACTTAAATGCAAACTATTCCAAAATTGACAACATGGCATTTTTCGTAAATGACACTAGTCTTATACTCGATAATAAATTCAGTCTAGAATATACAAATGTTGAAAGATTTTCCGGTTATGGCGGAATTGCTCTTAGAAATATTGGGAAATTTGATGCAATTTTAAAAGGACATTATTATTATTACAGTTATATAAAAAGCCGTGAATTACCATGGCACATGCCAACAGTTGATGTTCGCCTGATTATAAAATATAATTTTGATGACAATTTGAACTTTGGAATTAGCGGTGATTTTGTTGGAAAAAGATATGCCAAATTATACGTTAAACCTACCGGCTCAACAGAACCTGACGGATTAGCTTATTACGAAAAAGAATTAAAACCTATTATTGATTTTAATCTGTTTGGAGAATATAAATTCGCATCTAATTTTTATGCTTATTTAAACCTTAACAATATTACCGGACAAAAACAATATGTTTGGAATAACTATATGAGTCAAGGATTCAATTTTATGGCTGGAATTAAATATTTATTCTAAAAATTTTCTTAAATTTCGACGTTATTAACAATGATTAAATTTTGCTAATAATAATTGTTTATAAGTTTCTGAATATCAATGTTTTAATTTCTCTGTGTTTGTTAATAACTATGTTGTTTTTTACTTAATTTTAAGAGAAAAATTCGCTTAAATTATGTAAATTTGTGTGCTTAAAAATATGAAGAAAAATATTGGATTATGAGTGATTTGAATGAAATTAATAATGGGATACAAGAAGTAGCGACAGAAACAACCAAAAAGAAAAATGGTAACGGCAGCAGTAATTATTCTGCTGACAGTATAACAGTATTAGAAGGGCTTGAGGCTGTTAGAAAACGTCCGGCAATGTATATCGGTGATATAAGTGTTAAAGGATTGCATCACCTTGTTTATGAAGTAGTTGATAATTCTATAGATGAAGCATTAGCCGGTTATTGCGATAAAATTTTGGTGCAAATAAATGAAGATAATTCGATTTTAGTCGAGGATAATGGGAGAGGGATTCCCGTTGATATTCACGAAAAAGAAGGAAGATCTGCTCTCGAAGTGGTAATGACAGTTCTTCATGCCGGCGGTAAATTTGATAAAGATACTTATAAAGTTTCTGGTGGGTTACACGGTGTTGGTGTGAGTTGTGTCAATGCTTTATCTACAAAATTAGTTGCTACTGTAAAACGCGACGGAAAAATATATCGTCAGGAATATTCTATCGGTAAACCTGTTAGTGAAGTTGAAGTTGTTGGCGAAAGCGAATCCACTGGAACAATAATTGAATTCTGGCCGGATGATTCAATTTTTACTACTACCGAATATCAATACGAAATACTCGCAAACAGAATGCGAGAACTTGCTTATCTTAATGCAGGCATTGAAATTACATTGATTGACAAAAGACAAAAAGACGAAACCGGCAAACCAAAAACAAAAGTATTCTTCTCTAAAGAAGGTCTAAAAGAGTTTGTGGAATATCTTGATGCCGGGCGTGAAAAATTGATAGAAAAAATTATTCATATTCAATCAGAGAAAAACGGGGTTCCGGTCGAAATAGCTCTTCAATATAATAATACTTTTACTGAAAATGTTTTTTCTTACGTTAATAACATTAATACAATTGAAGGCGGAACTCATTTGACAGGGTTTAGACGCGGTCTTACTCGTACTTTGAAAACCTACGCAGAAGAAATGGGATTTTTATCCAAATTAAAATTCGACATTAACGGTGATGATTTCAGAGAAGGACTTACTGCAGTAATTTCTGTTAAAGTTGCAGAACCACAGTTCGAAGGACAAACCAAAACAAAACTTGGAAACTCAGACGTAAGTATAGCTGTTGACCAAGCTGTTAGCTCTTATTTGAAAAATTATCTCGAAGAAAATCCTAAAGATGCTAAAGCTATTGTAGATAAAGTAGTTTTAGCAGCTACTGCCCGCCATGCTGCCAGAAAAGCCAGAGAACTTGTTCAACGTAAAAATGTTTTGGGAGGAGCAGGGTTGCCCGGCAAATTAGCCGATTGCTCCGAAAAAGATCCCGAAATATGCGAATTATTCCTTGTTGAGGGAGATTCTGCAGGTGGTACTGCAAAACAAGGTCGCGATAGAACTTTTCAGGCTATTCTGCCTTTGAGAGGTAAAATATTAAATGTTGAAAAGGCTATGCCTCACAAAGTTTTCGACAGCGAGGAAATTAAAAATATCTATACTGCTCTTGGTGTAACAATCGGAACAGAAGAAGATTCTAAAGCTGTTAATATTTCCAAATTACGTTATAAAAAAGTTATTATAATGACTGATGCCGATGTTGACGGTTCTCATATAGCAACTCTTATTATGACGTTTTTCTTCCGTTACATGAGACCATTAATAGAAAACGGACATTTATATATAGCAACTCCGCCTCTTTACCTGATTAAAAAAGGTAAAATAGAACGTTATGCATGGACAGAAAAAGAACGTCAGCAAATTGTTGAGGAATTAGGGCAGGGAAAGGAAAGTTCATTGCACATTCAACGATACAAAGGTCTTGGTGAAATGAACGCCGAACAACTTTGGGATACTACTATGAATCCTGCTACCAGAACTCTGCGTCAGGTAACAATTGAAAATGCCAGCGAAGCTGATCATATTTTTGCAATGTTAATGGGTGATGAAGTCGCTCCTCGACGTGAGTTTATCGAAGCTCACGCTACTTATGCCAAAATTGATGTCTAATTGATATATTAACTAATAATACGAAAAATCTGTTTCGTTATTGTCCAAAAATATAAATAAATGGGTTTCTTTCGGATTTAATTTTGTCGTTTACAAGAAATTCAACAATTTTTTCAGGCTTAATATCTTTTGTTAAGATGATATTTTCATTATTTAAAATATAAATTCTTGGTGTTTTGAATGTTCCATAATAAGTTTGAAATCCTGTATTTTTTTTAGGGTCATAAGCATTAACCCACGGTAAATCATGTTCTGTAACAAAATCTCTCCATTCTTCTACATTCTCACCGGTCAATACAGCTAAAATTTCTGCTTTATTCTCTTTGATTTTCTGATATTGTCCTAATAAAACAAAAACTGTTTCGTTGCAAATGTCGCAGTCCGGTTCCCAAAAAAGTAAAATTTTATATTCTGAATTTAATTCATAAATCGAAATTTTACTACCATCAGATTTTTCAAATGTCAAATCTTTAGCTTTATCGCCAATCAAATTATACTGAATTGACGATAATTTAAAATCAATCATTGCTTTAGCCTGTGGGTCAAGCCATAAAGGTGAATTTGCAAGAAAATATTTTTTACCGATATAAACGAGGAATCTTTCTAATCTAACATCTTTAGCCTTATCATACCTTGAAATTAAATAACTTAAAACATAGCGATTAATTTTTTGACTATCTTTTGTTTTTGAAATCAAATAATCTATATCATAAAAAACATCCTGGTAATTATTAATTCTAGTATCGAAAAAATAAAAACAATAGTCTTCGATTAGTTTGTGGAAAATAAATTCAGGAGTGTAAATCAGAAAATCTTCTGTAAAATCTATTCTGTCCAGATAATGTTTTTTGTAAAATTCAAAATGTTTTTCCGGATTTGTGTATCTTAGTTCCTCAATTGAAGCATCGGGCTTAAAAGGTTCAAGAATTGATAGAATTTTGTAAAAAAAACTGTTCGAATCCAAAATTCTTTTGTATTTTGAGTAAATTTCAAATTGCTTATAATCCAGTTCTTTCAACTCGTTATTTATAAAAATTAAAGTGTCGGGTTGAAACTTGCCGTAAAAATCTCTTTCAATATTTAACTGCGATCTGAGTAAATTTATTGAAGAAATTTCTTTTTGCATATCGGCAAAAAGCTGATACTCCGGTTCTCCTGTGATTTTAAGGTCGTTTAGTAAATCGTTATAAGTTGTTCGGATAGAAAAAGTATCAGTATTTTGAATTAAAATGTCGAATCTGCTGTAAGGAGGAACCACAATAAAATAAACTCCTTTGTGGAGTTTATTATTTTTGTTAAAAGTAGCTTTTCCGTTTTTAATGAAAGAAGTGTCCAGAACTTCGAAATCAGGTCCTATATGTAACCCTAAATACACTGCTGTTTCGGGGCAGTCCTTAATTTCAAGTTCTATTTTATAGGCATAAGAATAAAAATTTAATGCCAGTAACAAAGTACCGGCATAAATTATTTTATGAAAGCAGTTTAGTTTTGGATTATTTAATTTCACCTCTTTCTTTTTTCTTTTCAAATTCAATTAAATCTTTAATGTTTTCAACTCCAATTCTTTTACCAATAATTTTTTTGTTTTTATCGAGAACAAATATTACCGGGGTGCTATAAATATCGTAATAATCTCTGAATTTTGAGTGAGGGTATGGACCATCCCAAACATTTATCCATCCTTCTTCAATAAGATTTTTTTCTTCGATGAATTTTGCCCATTCTTCTCTATCATATTGAGTATAAACAGCAAATATTTTAATGCCAAGTTCTTTTAATGTATCTCTATACTCTTGCATTAGTTTAGGAATTTCTTTTTTACAATGGCCACAACTTGGTTCATAAAATACCAGGATTGTATAATCAGAAACAACCTGATGTAAAGAATAGTATTTATCATCAAAACCTTGCATACGCTTTAAATCCGGAGCTACATTTCCTAACTTATTAGGGGAAATTTTTTCAACACGTTCTGTTAATTTTGTTAAAAATTCTTTATCGGCCCAATATGCTTTGCCATTTAAGTACCAATCTTCGGCAATAGAAACAAATACAGCATCATAGCCCATAACTTTTGATGTTTCAAAATAATGAAGTAAATGTGATACGGTGAATCTAAACACTAAAGTATCCCCACTTTCGTAAGCTTTGGTAATTACATATTTTGCCTCTGGAATTGCAGAATCAGGCATAGGAACAATCATTTTGTCGAAATAATAATTTAATTTTGCTTCAAAAATCGGAGTACGTAATAATCCGTGTTCTGAAAAGTCTATATTGTCAAAATAGTGTTTTTTATAAAACCTGTATTGAAATTGCGGGTCAATAACATTACCATTTTCGTCTTTTGGTGGTTCCGGAATATCAATATCTATTAGTGATTTAATTATTTTTGCAAAGAATGTGTCCGGATTGTTTTTTACAATTTCATTCATCATATCAACACGTTGTTTGTTGATTTCGTTCATTTCTTTTCTTATTTTTTCGCTTTCATCTGGATTATCTTTATTGGCTTCTAACTTTTTATTAAGTGCTTGCATTTTTTCCTGCCAATCTGTCATATATCTTTGATAATTATTAAAGATTAAGTTTTCTTTATCTCCTTTAACTTTCATATTTTTTACAAAATCGGCAGTGTCGGTTTCAATACTAAACTTTTTATTATCCCCGACTAAAATTTCAAAATATGTCATGTTTCTCGAAGGCATAATTACAAGATAAATACCTCTGTAAAGGAATTTATCTTTTTTAAAGACCGCATTACCGTTGGAGTCAATTTTTGCTGTGTCAACAACGTATTTTTTTTCTCCGAAATGATGCCCCAAATAAACAACAGTATCTTTAACTCCATTTATTTTAACTTTTATTTCGTATTGGGCATTTAATGATGCAGTGATTAACAGTGCCGAAATCCAAACAAATAATCTTTTCATAGCAACAATTTTTTTACAAATATAAATCATCTTTATTTTGAATGTTTCTTTTTAACAAAATTTTTGCCAAATAAATAATCATTATGAAAAAAGTAGTATTTTTATGAATATTTTTTGAGTTAAATTATGAGTCTAAAATATTTTTTTATAATAGTTCAAAATGCATCGCTATTAATTACATTTGCTTTATTGTATAATTATTTATGGATAAAAAATCCTAAAAAGAACAATCTTGTTTTTAGAATCATTTCAGGAGTCATTATTGGTTTTGTAACATTATTGATAATGAGTTTCCCTGCAATATTTTTTAAAGGAATTATATTTGATACACGTTCTGTAATCCTAGCAATTTCTGGTTTGTTTTTTGGTTTTATTCCTACATTAATAGCTACTTTATTGGCATTGGCTTATAGAATATATTTGGGTGGTGATGGAATTTACATGGGCATAGCTGTTATTCTAACATCTCCTCTGATAGGTCTTTATTGGCATTATTTCCGAAAACAATGGAAGACTAAAAAGTTTATCCTTGAATTATTAAAATTAGCTTTTATTGTACACATATTTATGTTTGGATATACTTCGCTTCTTCCAAAAGATAAAATTTTTATAACGGTAGAAAGTCTATGGATAAATCTTTTATTTGTTTATATTCCGGCAACAGTTTTTCTCGGTTGGTTTATGCTTAATCAAGAGTTAGCTTTCAAGAATATTCAGGCAGATAAAAAACTTATTGAAACTCAAAAAAGATTTATTACGATTTTGCAAAAATTGAAATTATCTGCTGTAATCCTGAATAAGAATCAGGAAATTTATTTTTTAAACAAAACTTTTATTGAAACATTAAATCAAAATGAAGAAGATTTAATGGGCAAAAAGTTTTATGAGTTATTTTATGATACTAATAACAAACCTTTGTCAGAATTACGATTAAAAGATTATTTTATACTACCGAATTTTGAAACTATTTTTAAATCAAAAGACATTAATGATATACATTTATATTGGACTGTTGTTCAATTGTATGATTTGAATAAGGAAATAGAGGGATATGCTTTGATTGGTGAAAACATCACAGAAAGATTACACTACGAAAAAGATTTGCATTTAGCAATTGCTAAAGCAGAAGAAAGCGATAGACTGAAAACAGCATTTTTATCGAATATTAGTCACGAAATCCGAACTCCTTTAAATTCAATAATCGGATTTGCTGATTTACTTATTGAAAAGGAGGATGATGATGAAAAAAGAGAATTCTTAACTATAATAAAATACTCTAGTAACAAATTGCTGGATATTGTAAATGATATAATTGATATTTCGAGACTTGAAACAGGTCAAATGAAAATTAACAGAGAATATTTTGATATTTGGGTATTTATATCTTTTGTGTTTAAAATATACGAGTCAGATAAGGTTTTATTGTCAAAAAATAATTTAAAAATAAACTTAGATTTGCCCGATTATCTGAAGGGACAAAAGTTATATTCCGATAAAACAAGAATACAACAAATTTTAAACAATTTAGTAAATAATGCGATTAAATATACGGATAAAGGTGAAATTGATCTAAGTGTAGAGTTATCGAGAATAAATGGAACTGATATGTTGGTGTTCAAGGTTAAAGATACAGGAAGAGGAATTCCCGATAACATGTTAAATGTTATTTTTGAACGTTTCAGACAAGTAGAGGAAAACGATTATAGAATTGGTACAGGCTTAGGATTAAGTATTTGTAAAGGAATTGTAGAACTTTTGGGCGGACAGATTTGGGTCGAAAGCAAGGTAGATGTAGGCAGTAGTTTTTATTTTTCTATTCCTTTTGTTCAAATGGGTGAAAATGATACTAATTATAACAAAAATGATGTTGATGAAGACTTAAAAGTATTTAATAAAACCATTATAATTGCTGAAGATGACCAAAACTCATTTTATTATCTGAATAAGCTTCTTTCAAGGAATCATTTAAAAATATATAGAGCTACAAATGGTAAAGAAGTTCTTGAATTAATCAAAAATCAAAAAATAGATTTAATTTTAATGGATATAAGCATGCCGGAAATGTCGGGAATTGAATGCACAAAAATCATTCGTCAAACAGATAAAGAGGTGAAAATAATTGCACAAACTGCTTATGCTTCATTAAACGATAGGGATAGAACCATTGAAACCGGTTGTGATGAGTTTATTTCAAAACCAATAAATAAGATAGAATTGTACAAAAAAATTAATGCTGTATTTCAAAATTAGATTTTTAAATTGAATGAGAAAAATAATTAGTTGTCAAAACCTTACTAAGTACTATAAAGGGGAGAAAAAACCTGCACTTGACAATCTAAATCTGGAAGTTCCCGAAAACTGTATTTTTGGTTTTTTAGGTCCTAACGGTGCAGGTAAAACTACAACAATAAAAATACTTACCGGATTGATGAATTATAATTCAGGTGATGTAATTATTGATGGTGAAATTATCTCAAAACATAAAATTGAGTTTAGAAAAAAAATCGGGTATCTCGGACAAGAGCAAAAAATGTTTGATTGGATGACAGGACTTGAATTGTTGAAATTTACAGCTCGAATTTTCGGACAATCAAAAGTTGAAGCAAAAAATTCTGCCGAAAAATATCTCGAAATTTCCGGATTATCCGCAGCAGCTAGTAAGAAAGTAAAAACATATTCGGGTGGAATGAAACAAAGGTTGGGAATAGCTCAAGCTTTAATCGGAAATCCTAAAATATTATTTCTCGATGAGCCGACATCTGCTCTCGATCCAATCGGCAGAAAAGAAGTACTTGATTTTATTTACTCTATTCGAAATAAATGTACAGTTTTTATGTGTACACATATACTCGCAGATGCCGAACGTATATGTGATTATGTGTCCATTATTAACGAGGGAAAATTAATTGAACAAAATTCAATGTCAAATATTAAAAGCAAATATTCATCAAATCTTGTTGAAATATCTTTCTTAAATGATGAAGATATTTCAAAATTTAAAAGCCTTGTACAAAATAGTTCAGATTATAAAATAATTGAGAATAACGATTCAAGTTTTAAAATAATTTTTAATAAAAATGTTACCGACTACAATGATTTTTTAAACCTACTAATTAATGCCGGTATTAAAATAAAATTTTTTATTGAGAAGGAGCCTACATTAGAGGATGTATTTGTTAAATTAACTACAAAGTAATATGGACATTAAAATATATTTTTTACTATTACAAAAAGAAATACGCGAACTTATTCTAACTCAAAAAGGTATAGCTTTTATTGCAATTTTGGCTTTTTTTTCGGCAGTTTCTCCAATAAGTGCTTTTTTTATGCCCGAAATAATGAAATCTATTTCGGAAACACAAAATTTGCAAATTATTTTACCCGAACCTACATGGTTGGATTCAATTCAGCAATATATTAAAAATATAACACAAATATGTACTTTCATAGCCATAATTATTTTTATGGGATTTATATCGAAAGAAAAAGAATCAGGAACTTTAGTATTTCTATTTGTTAAGCCGGTTAAAAGGGATTTGTATATTTTATCAAAATATACTGCAATAACAATTTTTGTTAGTATATCAGCTATTATTAATACTGTGGTTGTTTATTTATTAACTTATTATCTTTTTGGTAAAATAAATTTTATCACTATTATAAAATTGAATTTTTTTATATGGGTATATCTAATGATAATAATGCATAGTGTTGTGTTTTTCAGCTCATTATTTAAATCTCAAATAATTTCGGGGGTATCTTCTTTTGGATTTTATTTGTTATTTTCATTGGCAGGTGGATTTTTTTCTTTTTCGGAATATTTACCTGTAGGTGTTTTAGACCAAGCTTCAGTTGTATTACAAAATGGTAGTATTAATTTCTGGCCGGTTTTATCAAGTTTTGTTTTAATTATATCTTTTGTGGTATTATCAATATTTTTTATCAACAAATGGGAAGCAAAATAGTTAAAGCCGAAAAAAAGGATATTAAAAAAAATAAGTTTAGAAATTATGCTGATAGAAGATTTTAAATTGGAAAGATATTTTGCAAAATACGAGTTTAAAGCGAAATACTTGCTTTCCAGCTCCGATTGTGATGGATATTCATTAGATTATATATTATCCCTGGCCACACCTGATGAACAAAAATTATGGAAAAATTTAAGATTTGGTTATACGGAATCTTCAGGGAGTGATTTCTTAAAGGAGGAAATTAGAAAACATTATTCAACTATTTCTGCTGATAAAATAAATGTAATGAGTCCGGGTGAGGCAAATTTTATTTTGATGAATATACTTGTTAATTCAGGTGACGAAGTTATTTGTCAGCGTCCATCGTACCAGTCTCTTTATCAGGTTGCAGTTTCTTTGAAAGCTAATTTAAAATTCTGGAATTGCCGTGCGGATACCAAGTTTTATATTCAAGATTTAGAAGAAATAATATCATCAAAAACAAAACTTTTAATATTGAATTTTCCGCATAATCCAACAGGTTTTGTCCCTACAAATACAGAATTGATGCAGATAATTGAATTAGCTTCAAAATACAATATTTTTATTTTTTCTGACGAAATGTATCGCATGTTAATTCATGATGAAAAAGATGAAATACCATCTGTTTGTGATATTTACGAAAATTCAGCGTGTCTTTGGGGAATGTCAAAATCATTTGGATTATCAGGATTAAGAATAGGATGGATCTGCACTCACCGAAAAGATTTATTGGATAAAATTGCTTCGTTCAAGGATTATTTGTCAATTTGTAATAATGCTGCAGGAGAAGTGCTCTCGTTTATTGCTTTAAGACATTGGCGAGATTTTATAATACCAAATAAGAACAAGATTAATAGGAATAAGGAAATTTTCAAAGGACTTGTTTCAAAATATGATAATTTCTTTGAATATCATGATTCCAAAGGAGGAAGTACTGTTTTAGTTCGACAAAACACCGGAATGTCGAGTTATGAGCTGGCTGAAAAAATAATCAACGAAATTGGAATTATGCTTGTTCCTTCGGAGATGTTTGATTATGAAGACAATCACTTGCGAATTGGACTGGGTAGAGAAAATTTTCCCGAGGCACTTAAAATTTTTGATGAGTATTTATCTGAAAAATTTTTATAATTTTGCTTTTCGAAAAGCCACTTTAGCTCAGGGGTAGAGCAGCTCACTCGTAATGAGCAGGTCGTGGGTTCGAATCCCATGAGTGGCTCAAATTTTTTTTATGTATCCTAAACGTGTTATTCTAACTGTATCTAATGACCTTTCAAATGACCAGAGAGTTCACAGAATTTGTGATACTTTGGCAAATAATAATTACAATGTTCATTTAATTGGTAGAAAGAAAAAAAACAGTCCCCCGCTTATTGAACGAAATTATTCTACAGGGAGAATTAAATTGCTGTTTAATAAAGGTTTTCTTTTTTATTTCTGTTTGAATTTTCGTCTTTTTTTTAAACTTTTATTCTCAAAATTCGATATTTTAGTTGCAAATGATTTAGATACTTTACCGGCAAATTCTCTTGTGAAAATTATACGTCGTAAAAAACTGATTTTTGATGCTCATGAATTGTTTTACGAAGTTCCTGAGTTAAATGGTAAAAGTTTCGTTAAATGGTTCTGGAGAACAATCGAAAAAGTTTTTATTCGTTCTGCAGATGCTTACATAACGGTAAGTCCTTCAATTGCAGAAAATTATTATAAAAAATATAAAATTCATTTTGAAGTTATACGAAATTTGCCTTTAAAGATTGCAAAACTGAAAGAATATCATCAAAGAGAAAATCTGTTAATCTATCAAGGTGCTTTAAATAAGGACAGAGGAATCGAAACTCTTGTTGAAGCAATGCAATACATAGACTGCTGGAAATTAATTATTGCCGGCAGTGGAGATGTTGAATCTGAATTGAAATGTCTTGCAGAAAAACTGAATGTAATACCAAAAGTTCAATTTACAGGACATTTGGATTTTGAAAGTTTAAGAACACTGAATCAAAATTGCAAGTTGGGATTTTCTCTAGAAAAAGATACTTGTTTAAATTATCGCTGGGCATTACCAAATAAGATTTTTGACTATATAAATTCCGGAATTCCTGTTTTATGCAGTAATCTGCCTGAAATGAAAAAACTTATCGAACAATATAATTGCGGAGAAACTGTGGAGGCTGGAATTACAGCAAAAGAACTATCAGAAAAAATTGCTTCGTTAATATCTAATTCTGAAAAATTGCCTATTTATCATAAAGCTTGTCTAAAAGCACGCGAAGAACTTAACTGGGAAAATGAGTCGAAAAATTTACTAAAAATTTATAAAAATCTGAAATAACCCAGCTAGTATTTTCCGTAGATTTTTTCTGCTTCTTCTTCAGAAATAATTACAAAATTTTGGTCTTTCTTTGAAATTAATCTGTCGAAAAACATTATGCCGTCCAGGTGGTCAATTTCATGCTGAAAGATATGTGCAGTGTATTGATGATTAATTCTTTCCAAAACATAGGTACCATCGGGTAAGTAATATTCAACATCAATCCATATCGAACGATGAGATTTTCCTTGAATACCGTACATTGTTTCACAAGAATCCGGTACAGACAAACATCCATCATTTCTTAAAACAATAGTATCTGAATATCTTAAAATGTTTGGATTATAATATAATTCCCATGGACGATTAAACATAGAACCTTTATCTTGTCTTTGTACCCAAATTATTCGGCGATTAATACCAATTTGCGGAGCTGCGAGTCCAACTCCTGTACCTACAACAGTTCTATACATTCGTTGAGTTAAATGGTCCAGGTGTTCTTCTCCGATGATTACATTTGATGATTTGCTTCGAAGAATTGTTGAGTCGGGATGATTGCAAATACTCATTAGTATGAATTTTTGAGTTTCCGGACCTGATGTTATTAAATCAATTTCATCTTGAGTCAGTGGCAAAGCTGTGGTAGCTTTGGAGAAAATAGCTGTGGGGGATTCTCCGCAAGTGTTATATGCTTTTACATAAATCATGTAGTATGTTCCCGGAAGAAGTTCTTCTAAAAAGAATGAATTAAGATTTCCTAAATTAGTATAAGAATCATTGTCGGTGCTAAGTAAATACCTTTCTGTATTTGGATTTTCATTCCAGGTATAGATTATCGAATTTTGTGTTATGACTGCATCATTAAGAATTGGTTTTTCTGGACTTGTAAAATGAATATTCTCAAAATTAAAAGTTATTGTCGTTGATTGTGTGGGAGATAATTCTACCACTTTTTGGTTTAGTCCTTCACATGAGGTTTTATAAGCAGTAAAAACCAGAATATCTCCCTGATAGAAAACAAAATTATCAAGCATTTCAGATTTTAAAGTATTACTAGCGGATGAAACTCTGTTAATCTCTGGTAATCTCCCGGAATTTTCTGTTTTTGTGAGCTTTATACTTTTTTCAGAATTATCTGATTTAAAAGTAAGAATGTAAACATTATTATTCCCTCCTATAAATTCCAATAAATTATTGCCAGGAGTTATTACAAGTTCTTTTTGGAAATAAAATTTTCCTGAAATATCGGAACATGATACAGTAATTTTTTCTGAATTTGAACCTACAATAATGTGTGATGTTTCGCTGAAAGGATTGGGATAATATTTTATTTCAAAATTTTCAGCAAAGTATTTGTCAATATTGCTAAGGATTATTAGTTCAAAGGGTTCTCCTGTATTATAAATCATTGTATCACACATTCTTGATTGATTTGTTATTTTTATGCTGTCAGCTAAAAAAGTTTCGAAATTGTGATTAAACTCAAAATTGATAGCAATGTTGTTTTGGGTATAAACATTTATATAAAAACCAATCAGAAGGAATAAAGAGACAAAATTTTTCATAACAATTTTTTTATTATTTTCACAAAGTTAAATTTTTTTTGAATTCCTTGTAAAAATATTAAAAAAAAAGAAGAGCCGAAAGACTCTTCTTTTAGATTCAGATTATTGTAAACTATTGTTTTACAACTTTTTGAATATTGAAATTACCATTTACAAATTCGATGTTCAATAAATAGAATCCGGCAGGTAAACTATTTGTATTAATAGTATTTCCTTGTGTGGTCATTATTATCTGACCGGTAGCATCTAACAATGAAATTTTGGAAATTTCTGTCCCGGAATAAATTTTTAAAATGTCGTTGAAAGGATTAGGATAAACTTTTACATTATCTGCATTAACGCTATTTACTCCAGAAATATCAATAAAATTAGCATTTAAGACAATATTATTGTCAGGCATATTAAAAGAATAAACTGCTGATGTCGAAACGACATTTGATGTTTCATCTGTCCAATTAGTAAAAGCATATCCTGAGTTTGGAATAGCTGTTAAAGTAACATTTTCTCCTTGAGGATAAAAACCTTCTCCTGATACAATTCCTGCACCTAAAGGATTTATGTTTGCAGTTACCTGATATAAAGTTGCATTTTCGGGAACAAAATATGCTACTAAGTATAAATCTTCTGCAGGCATTGTGAAAATATATGGATTATCTGTACTTATAATAATTCCATTTTGTTTCCAGCTGTTGAAAACATAACCTGAATTTGCAAAAGCATAAAGTTCGACGTTTTCTCCAGGATTGTAAGTATAGTTACCCCAAATATTACCTGCACCTTGTGGATACACCTCAACATTTACGGAATAGTATTCGTTTACAATTTCTAATAAATAGTATGCCGGAGCACCAACATTAAAATTAATTTGAAGCATAGCATAAAATGTTTCTATGGTTTTATCAGCTGATTTTTTCCCGCTGTCTTCAAAGTAAACTCGTAAAGTTGCTGTTTGTGCATTAATAGGCAATACTTGATAATTAGGATATTCAGATGAATTTAACACTCCATCATCAACAATCATTACATAAAGATTATTTACTGAACTTGCACTATTCCATGTAATTACAGTTTCAAAATATTCAGGGAAATTACCATCATAGAATGTTCCACTTGTGGGATTGATTGTGGCATTTTGAATTCCTGTTTGCACCGAATTTATTGTTAAAGTTCTGCTAATTTGTGATGTGAAATTTACAGTTAAATCCAAGCTATTACCAGGAGCTGTTAGAGTAGTTGAGAGAAAAGAATTTTTTATATATAATAAATCCCCTAATATCTCGTAGTGTGTTCCTTGAGTTAAGTTATTGGAGTTATAGGTTAAACTTTGGAATTCATCATCATTCACATAAATTAACCATGTGAATAAATCTCCCGGATTTGAAAGATCATAATTTAAAACTTCAGGTACTATGTATGATTGATCTGTAAAAACTACATTTATCGCAAAATAAACGTTATTACCCTGGAAATTTGCATAAAAGTAAAGATAATCTCCTGCTTCAGGACTCAACGAACTTATAAATGATTCATTAATTGTAAAGGTATTTGAGGTTTTTGAATAATCAGTATTTTCAATTAAGGTAATTTCATAATAGTCGTTTCCTTCGTAATAATAATATATGATGTCATTTATACCTAATGTTGATCCTGAATCATAATTAAATGTAATATCCGAAGGATTTGACAAGTAAAAGTTTTGTTCATATGGTGTAATGTTAGGATTAATTTGTGATCCAGTCGTGAAGTAAAATATTTGATTACTTTGTAGTGTGTTTGAAATGTCATTAGCATCTGCTACAGAATAGCTGGGTATAAACACAGAATATTGACTATTATAATTTAATGGTGTAAGAAAGGTGATTTTTAATTTATTTTGATTTTCAATATAAATATTAGATATTGGTTGATAAATACCTAATGAATTATTGTAAAAAGTTATATCATTAAAACCTCCTCCTTGATTTCCTTCTTGAATATCACGATTAAATTCGATCGTCATGTCTGTATTAACACTTACATTTGTAGAATAATTTTCAGGAATTACTGAAACTACTTCAGGATAAGGAGATAGAAAATATGCCGATATTTCAATATCTTCGGCAGGCATATTAAATGAATATGGATTTTGTGTAACTTCTCCAATTCCAGGAATAATAAATTTAATGAATGTATATGGATAATAAGGATCAGCTTCAATTGTTACTTGCTCACCTTCTGAATAATTTCCAATTCCAGAAACCGAACCTCCCCATGGTGGATAAATTGAAATTGATAACTCATAATAAGTTTGATAAAATTCAAGATAAATATATGAGGACTGATTATTATTAAAATTAACTTTAATTAAAGCAAAAAAGTTATCAGTATAACTTTTATCAGATTTTTTTGCGATAAAATCAACATGTAACAATGCACTGTTTGAATTTATTGGGGTAACAGAGTAAAATGGATAATCCATGTAATTAAAACCATTTTCATCAACAAAGTAAACATCTAAATTTTCAACACTGCTATTATCATTCCAAGTGATTATAGATTCGATGTATTGAACAGAGTTATTTAAAACAAAATAATTAGGTTCAAGGCTTGCTTTAGAAAAATTTGATTGTATTGAACTAATGGTGAAGCTTGCACTTCCATAATCAAAATTAACTGTAATGTTTTTGTCGATTCCCGATGTTGGAAAATTTGCTTCTAACCAAGATTGTTTGAATTTTATCCAAAAACCTTGAACTTCATAATCGTTTGAGCTGAGCGGAACAGAGTTCGAAGTAACTGATGTTACCTCTTGTGCCATATTGAAAATAATTAAATTAATGATATCTTCAGGATTTGATGTATCATAATTTATAGTTGAATAATACATTTGTGGATTGAAACTATTTAAAACCACAATATCAAACCAGTAACTATAGGTATAATATAAATTATCTATAAAAACTACATGAAATTGTAAGTTTCCGGGAGTTGGATTAAGTGAAGAAATAAAACTGTTTTTAATTGTCAGATGATTAACATCATAAGTGTAGTCAACTTCGTTAAGTAGTTCTGTTTCAACAAATATTTGATTGAGATCATCCCAATAACCATACACAACTCTTTGAATATCTGTAGCAGATCCCCATTCAATATTGAAGACTACATCAGCAGGTTCTGACAAACTGTAATAGCCTGTCGAAGGGTTAATGCTTTGAGCATTTAACTTATTAGTACCAATAAATGCATAAAATAATCCCAAAAAGGATATTGCAAAAATTTTTAATAGTAGCTTTTCTCTTTTCATAGTTTTAAGTTTTAAAGTTTTTTACAAGATAATCAATTTTTGTAATATAACAAAAATAAATATTTTTTGTTTGTTAAGATTAACAAAAATATTAATTTTGCAATTAAAATGAGCCATTAGCTCAGTTGGTTTAGAGCGCTTGCTTGACAGGCAAGAGGTCACTGGTTCAAATCCAGTATGGCTCACTAAATTTTTAAGAAATCATATTCAATCTTTTAAAAAATTTAAAATATTCAGCATTTTAAATTTTGATTAATAAATTTTCAAATATATTTTTAGTTAAATTATTTGTAAAATGATTAAAAATTAAAATTTACTATAATAAAAAATTATTACCGTAAAAAAATGTTTAATTGTTTTGAATATATTTAAAAAAATATCTATAAATATGAATTATAATATTAAAAAAATAAAATATTTGAATATTTATGTTTATAAAGTCGTAAAAAATTAAAAAGTTATAAAAATAAAATATTATATTGTTTTTTTATAATATGAATAATAAAAATTTGATTTTAATACCGCTTTTAAGTTCGTTTCTTGTATTGTTAATTTTAGTTCCTGTTTTTTATAATGTTCAGGTTGCCGGAAGATCAATGCTATTATTACAGCGTTTCTGGAATTATGGAGGAGTTTTAGAAATTTTTATGCTTTCAGTATATAGTTTTTTGTTGACAAAATTAATGTTAAAGGATCAGAACAAAGCTAGAAACATTGCTTGGTCTATATTCTCAATATGTTTTTTTGGTCAATTTCTGGCAGGATTAATATTTTGTGATCAATGCTTAATGACAGGAAAATTACATTTTCCAATACCTGCCCTTATACTTGGGGGTCCGATTTATAGATCACAAATCGGTTTTATGACTATATTATTTATTAGTACTTTGTTGATATCAGGTTCTGCTTGGTGTTCTCAATTATGTTATTTTGGAGCAATTGAGAATTATTTTACTAATCGTAAAAAAACAAAACACAATAAAAATTCTATAAAAATAAGATTTACACTTTTTATTTTTTTTATAGTTATAGTATTGATTTTAAGGATTTTTAAAGTCAGTAATTTTTATGCCTCGATCTTGGCCATTATTTTTGTTATTGGAGCTTTTTTTGTGATATTTATTTATTCAAGGAAAAAAGGAAAAATGTTTCATTGTACATATTATTGCCCGATTGGTTTTATTGTTTCTTTATATTCGAAAATATATCCGATAAAAGTGAAAATAAATAATTCTTGTGATTTGTGTGGTAAGTGCGTTTATGTATGTAAATATTCATCTATTTCTTTAGACAAAAATTCAAAAAATATGCAAATAACTTTTGGTTGCACAAATTGCGGGGATTGTATAAATGTTTGTCATGTCCAAGCAATTTCCTATAGTTTTTACAATAAACAAAAACCTAATTTGAAAAATTTTTGGATTGTCCTTACAGTCGTATTACATGCCACATTTCTTGCATTTGCAAGGATATGATTAATACAAATTTCTAATAATTAAAAAATTGTTTTAGCTTATAAATTTATTAATTACAGAATATAATTATATTAAAAATTCAATATAATAATTATTTTAAATTCATTATCTGAAAAATAATGCTTTGCAAATGATTCTTGTTTTAATAAAAACTAAAATTTTAAAATCAAACAATATTTTGTAATTTTACAAGTTCAAAAATATTGAAATAATTTTATGAATATTGCAATCATCGGATATGGAAAAATGGGGAAAGAAATAGAAAGACTTGCCCTTGAAATGAGACATAATATTGTGGTAATAATTGATGTTGATAAACAAAATGCAAGTTTTTCTGAATTTCGGGGAATTGTTGATGTAGCAATAGAATTTTCTATACCTTCTGCTGCCGAATTTAATATAATTAAGTGTCTTGAAAATGGCATTTCTGTTGTCACAGGAACTACCGGATGGACTCCAAATTATGAGCAAATTCAAGCTCTTTGCGATAAAAATAAAACAGCATTTTTTAAGGCTTCCAATTTTGTTATAGGAGTAAATGCTTTTATCACAATTACTGAAAAACTCGCTAAAATATTTGAGAAATATCCGACATACAAAATAAAAATTGAGGAAACCCATCATATACAGAAGCTGGATAAACCAAGCGGGACAGCTGTAACTCTTGCCGAAGTGATTATAAACAATAATCAAAGATTTAGTGGTTGGAAGTTATCAGAAAACGAGACTCAGGATGAAAATTATATTACAATAAAATCCGAAAGGATTGGGGATGTTTTTGGAGATCACAAAATTATTTGGGAAAGTCCCGAAGATGTGATTATTCTACAACATTCAGCAAAAAGTCGGAGAGGTTTTGCTTACGGAGCTTTAATGGCAGCAGAATTTATAAAAGGTAAAACCGGAATTTATTCGATGAAAGACTTATTAAATATATAATTTATGAGAAAAAGTAATAAGATTACATTTAGAGATCGGCTAAAACAAAATACCCTAATTCAAAAATTGTCGAATAAATGGGTTAAGTTTTTAATTGTTAGTGTTCTGTATATTTTATGGGTAATATGGCTCGAAAATTATTGGTGGCTGTTGTTGGAATTGGCAATTTTTGATATATATATAACAAAATTTGTGCGTTGGGCATTTTGGAAACCTCGTAAAGATAAAGAATATAGTAAGTTAAAAAGAAAAACGCTTGAATGGGTTGATGCGATTATTTTTGCTGTAATTGCAGCCTCGTTTATACGAATATTCTTTTTCGAGGCATTTACAATTCCAACTTCTTCGATGGAGAAAACTTTGTTAATAGGTGATTATCTTTTTGTTAGTAAAGTTGCTTATGGCCCGCGTGTTCCGATGACTCCGCTGTCATTTCCGTTTGTTCATCACACTTTGCCGTTGACTAGTTCTACTCCCTCGTATTTAACATGGATACAAACAGAATATCGCAGAATGGTAGGATGGGGTTCGGTTCAACGAGATGATATGGTAGTTTTTAACTATCCCACCGGCGATACTGTTGTTGTTCAGAATCAGGCTCAGGATTATTATGATATAGTAAGAATAGCAATGTTCTATTTACAAGAATTTGATAAACAAAAAATTATAATGACAGGCGATTCCTTAGCAGCTAACAAAATTAAATCAGAACAAGAATACTATCAAATTGCATATACTATTTTTCATCCCGAAGCAAATGCTGCTCACAATTCGGAAATGATAAATAAAGCCACCGAAATCATCAAAGATTATGACAAAAAATATTTCAGAAATGGCAAGAAACAAAAAGATTATAATTACTATTATCTTTTAGCACGGAAATTAGTTTTAGAATGTTATGATATTACTGTTCGCCCGATTGATAAAAGAGAAAATTATATCAAGAGATGTGTTGCTGTTGCAGGAGATACACTTGAAATAAGAGAAGGAGAAGTGTTTATCAATGGGAAAAAACAAAAAGAAATTCAAACAAAACAATTTAATTACAGAGTTATAACTGATGGATCCGGTATTCCGGAAAAGGTTTTACGTGAAAATGGGATTTATAAATCTGATGTAAGAAATGAAGGGGGATATTTTATTATTCCTTTGACTGCTCCAAATGTTGAAAAATTTAAACAGATGTTAATGGTAAAATCTGTTACTAAGGAAGTTCGTCAAAAAGGAGAAAGATATTTCAGAATCTTTCCGCACGACGAAAGATATAAATGGAATGAAGACTGGTTCGGTCCTTTATATATACCAAAAGCCGGAGCTACAATAGATTTAACACCTGATATCCTTCCTCTTTATGAAAGAATTATCGGATATTATGAACACAATAAGTTAGAAGTAAAAGATGGAAAGATTTTTATAAATGGTGAGGAGACGGATAAATATACTTTTAAAATGAATTATTATTTTATGGTAGGCGATAATCGTCATAATTCTGCTGATTCGCGTTTCTGGGGATTTGTTCCAGAGGATCATGTGGTTGGCAAAGCATGGTTGATATGGTTTTCGAGGGATAAAGAATATGGTCGGATTAGATGGAATAGAATTTTAAAAGTCGCTCACAATGAAAGTTAAAAATTTCAAAAACAAAAAATTATTGTATATTTTTTTTGCTGCCGGTGTTTTAACATTGATTTTATTTTCAGTATTCGGAATTTATTCAGCAAAAACATTTTCTGATAAATCAAAAATTGTAATAATTCTGAATTTAAATAATAAAAACTATATATTAAATTTTTTTAAACCATCTGCTCAGAAAATATTAAATCATAAAGATGAAATTGTAATTAAAGATCCTAAATTATTTGATTTAAAATTCCGAAATCGAGAAAACCTAATAATGCGAGTAGTTGGAAAACCTGGAGAAATTATAACGATAAGAGATACAAAGGTTTATGTAAATGATGAATATCTTGAGTTTTCAGATCCATTGTATTTCTGTTATAGAATAACCTTTAAAGAAAGTGTTGATTTTGGAAAAATTCTTAAGCCTTATGATGTAAAAATTTTAGAAATTTTATCAGATGCAAAATCATGCAATGTATGGTGTAATGAAAATGTGGCTGAAGAAATTTCAAAAATTCAGGGAATTCTAAATATCAGGAAAGTTTTTTTGCTTGCTAATACTAATAATAGAGGAACATTTCCTCATAGTGATTTTTTTTCATGGAACAAGGACAATTTTGGACCGGTATTAATTCCTTATAAAGGTATGGATGTTAAACTAAATTACAGAAACATCGCACTATACAAACGTATCATTGACTATTACGAGGATCACGAATTATATTATGATTATAATAAAATTTTGATTGATGGCGTTCAAACAGATTCTTATACTTTTAAGAAAGATTACTATTTTGTTTTAAGTGACGATCGTTATTCCACTCATGATTCCAGAGTTTGGGGATTTCTTCCGGAGGATTTTATAATCGGAAAAGTTTTGTTTTAATGGAAGCCGTACTTTCTACCGCATATTTTGGGAATATTCAATATTTTTCAAAATATATTCTTTATAAAAATATCATTATTGACATTCACGAAACTTATCCCAGACAAACTTACCGAAATCGTTGTGAAATCCTAACTGCTAACGGAAAACTAAGTTTGAGTATCCCAATAGTTAAGCCGGGAAAATCATTAACAAAAAATGTTAAAATTGATAATACATATGCATGGCAAAAACAGCATTATCGGGCTATTTTGAGTGCCTATAAAAATTCTCCATTTTTTGATTTTTTTATTGATGAATTTTATTTTGTTTTTGATAAACATTACAATTATTTAATTGATTTGAATAGTGATATTCTTATAAAATGTTTAAATATTCTTGAAATAAACTCAAATTGGTCTTATAGTGATGATTTTATAAGAAGTCATGAAAATAATTTCAGAGAAAAAATAAATCCTAAAAATAAAGAAATTATTGATCTTGATTTTTTGCCTAAAAATTATATGCAAGTTTTTGGTGACAGATTTGATTTTTTCCCAAATCTCAGCATTCTGGATTTAATTTTTAATGAAGGCAAAAATTCAATAGTAATTTTGAAAAAAAGTATTATAAAAAAAGATGTGTTGTAATTATTCTTTTATTAATTTTAACGTAATCAATTTAGCATCGTTTGGGCTGTAGATGAGAATAAAATACAGTCCCTGTTTCAATTCAGAAATATCTTGTTCTGCAATATTGTTGGAAATGTAAAATTCTTTAAGAGTTTTCCCTGTAATATCTATTATTTTAACAGGATAAGAACATTCTTTTTTTGCTGATAAAAGAATAAAAAACTTATCTTCAACAGGATTTGGGAACAAAGAAGCATTTGTTAATTCGTCAAAATTTATTTCAAACAAATTGTCCCCGCTACTTTGACTGATAGTTATGTGATAATCATTACCATTATTATTGTCCCAGGAGTTATTATCGTAATTAATTACAAAATTTACGGTATTGACAATTTGTTGAGGATTATTGAACGGTCCGATTTGAATAGTTAATTTGTTATTTGCAGGTCCGTTCATAGGAGATTGAACGGCTGGTCCGGTGCTATTAAACAAATACGAGTTTTCAGGCCAATATTCCTGAATAGGTTGTGTCCAGCCATTTACGCCCCAATGAAGTTTCCCGCCAAAACTTGCATCGTTAACGGTTATTGTAATTATATCATTCAAATTTGGATTCGCCGGTGACCATGTTATACCGGTTTGAGTTCCGTAACTTGCCTGTCCGATCCAAACATGTTGTATTATAGATCTGCTAACATTTCCCTTTGTATCTTCGGCTTCAACGTAATAATCTATCAGAAAATTATTAAGCCCGGTTATTACAGCAGAAAATTCTTGAGCTTTGTAAGTTGGTTGTGGATTTGTTTGTGATGGAATGTTTATTCCTGTCATGTTAATAGTTTGCCATTGTCCCACATCAGAACCGCCAGTATAGGTTTCGTTATGATTTGTGAACATCGAATTTACACCGTCATTATCAATTCTGTACTTTAAATGTACTCGGGAAAGTCCGCTGAAATCATATACATAGGTCCAAATTGTTACATCAGAAGTTTGCTGAACATTAAATTCTTTTCCTCCTGGATTATATGGATGCCTTTGTGGTAAAAATATTTCCGGTCCCATGGTTTCGTTTTGTCCCTGAACTATTGAATTTACTTGTGCTACTGCCATATTTGCAGCTCTGGTTGGATGAGAATCCCAAACTCCGTTTTCGGCATAGTCCCAGTACCAATAACAACTTGTTTGTCCTAGTAATAAATATTTCCACGCATTTTGTACATTTTGAGATGAAGGATTAATTTGTTCGGCAGTTTTTACAATATTAGTTGCTGCTGTAATTATGCTCCAGCTATTACGATCAGGGCTGTATCCCTGTGAATTGGGAGGTCCAAGCCATTTCCTGAATTGTGGATCTCCATTATCTGCACCACTCCAACTACCAGGTTCTATATGAATTATATCATTTGGATTGGGGGGAAACATCTCAAGATAATCTTTAACTGTTGTACAAACAAATCTATTAGGATTAGATTGCAACCATGCAACAAAATTATTGAAGTTGTGATTGTAATACGAATCAGATCCCCCTCCGTAATTATCTCCGTCATGATGTAAAACAATTAAAATCGGGTGGTTGGGATCTGTATTATATGATTCCAATTGGCTCATGACACTCTCGTATTGTAAAGCACCAAAACCTCCCATACCGTCTTCGTTTCCTAAATATCGAGATGTTGGGACGACTATTATTTTATGTTCCGTTCCTGTATTTGGATTAATATATATTGCATAGTGCGGACGATGTCCCCAAGCAGCTGAAACAGGTGTAGGAGCCCATAGGTTATTAAGTTGTTTCCAATCGTTGGGATTTGGATTTAAAATGTCGGCTTGGTTTGGTTCATATAGATTACCGCCGGTATTGAAAGGATATCCTTCGCAAGTTCTATCGAAATGAATGTTATCAACCATTACCCAATTTATGTTCTCAGATTTTAATGCCGGAATGATATGTAGTGCAAAAGCATTTTCCGGAGGAAACATTCCTTTAGAGTAGGAGCCTGAAAAATTATTTGCAAAAGCTGTTTTATGTAATTGAATTTGCTTAATAATAGAAGTATTGTCAATTAAAGGCATTAAAGGATGATAATACCCGAAGGCTACCATATCCATGCGAGGATTTCCAAGCGAAGTGTTTTGCATTTTAATATAATTCCAGTGAGATTTCCAATTACTGAAATTACCAACACCATGACTTTCGAGACGGTTTAAATTTTCAATTAAACTACCTGAAAATGATACCTGCGAACCAAAGTTACCAAAACCGGCATCTATGCCCTTAATGACTGCATTTTTAGGCCAATCGGTATAAGGTCCTGTCCTGGATATAAATATATCCCAGAGATTGTATCCATAATGTCCGGCATTTGCAGTTTGAACTACGTCTTCTCCTGGCCAATAAATAGGTTGATGCATGTGCCATAAAAAAGCAATATATATTTTTGGATTTTGTGCGAAACCAATAAAACTTAAAAAGAATAAAAGGTTTATTATCAATATTTTTTTCATTATCGGTAAAATTTTAATTTTATGCAAGCTACTGTTTTTTTTGAAATAAAAGTGAATAAATTCAACATTTCGACTAATGATGTCTTCTCATCTATGAGAGACATTCAGGATAAATTAAATTCATAAAAAAGAAATAGAATTTCAGATTAAATAATTGTCAGAAAATGAAAGAAATTATTCTCCACAATAAACTCCCATAAATAGAGGAGTACTGAATGTATTTTCTTTCAATATATAAATAAAAGGTCTGTTGGCTATAAAAAATTGATATTCAATATTAGAAGGCATTGCCGAAGAAACCTGTACCATTACAACCGCAGTAGCTGCAGCAGCTTCTGAACCTTTTTCATCAATTTCAAAGAATACTTTTTGCAAAATTTCGCTTATCTTAACATCACGATTTTGACTTATTTCGGAAAAATCAGCATTATCACTGAAAGACTCAGTCATTCCCATTTTTTCTAATAAAGATCTGAAACTGAAACTTGATTCAGTTTTAAATTTTGGAATTTCATAATAAACATTATCATAATGTATTGATTTGCAAACATTTAAATAATATTCGGCTGTAAAAAAATTATCTGTAATATTTGAAGTTTTGCTATCGCGTGGTAAAAATATTAACATTGAATATTTGTCTGTTTTATATTCCATTTCGAGTACCTGAAATTTTTGGTCAGCATAATATTTAACTCCTTGTCTCCTTTGAGACATAAATTCATTTTTTAATGATTTATCGCTATCTGCATAGAATAATTTTTCACGTGTAAAACCTTCATCAAATGAATATTTCCAATTAGATTTTAAATATAGGGCATTTATCAAAACTAATTTTGTCATTTCGTTAAGAATTCCTTCTGGTAGTAAATTTTTGATTCTTTGTTTGGTAAAGTCGGTTACATATTTGTTAATATATTTTTCCTGTTGGCGATAATCATTAAAGAAATCCACCTTTTCGAAATTTCCGTAAAAAAATTTCTCTATATTACTAGTATAACTTTCATTTAAAGGATAAGTTTTTTCAATGAAGATTTTATTGACAATTTTAAACTCCATAGATGTATCTTCAGATATTCTTAAAAGGCTTGAGTAATAATCATATATTCCGGGTAGAAACTTGCTTAACTCTTTGTCAAAGTGAAATGTTTTCTGAAATTCTTCGGCAGTACTTCCGGCTGCACCTGCATAAACCATTGCCATTGCAAGATTAAGAGATGCAGGAGAAAAAGAAAAACTTTTGCCTGAATTATTTAAAGCAAGTTCTTTAAAGATTTTAAACGATGCTTTGATTAAATCAAAGTCAATAGAATTTTGATCGTTGAAATTTTCTGTTGAGTTGGAATTGTAAATATCCTGTTTTTGTTTAACAATGACGTCGTTTGTTATTGTGTTTTTTTGAAAGGTGCAGCTTGAAAATAACAAGCAAATGATAAAAAATGATAATGTTGATTTCATAACAAAAAATTAAAATTTGACATTATTTTTTAAAATATTATTTAATTTCGTAGCATAATTATAAAAATTGTGCCAATTCTGAGCAAAAATAAAAAACAATTTGTTTTTATAAATATAATTGGGGTTTTAATATTCCTTTGTGGAATTTATTATTTTAGTTATAGCTTTAAAAGATTTAAAAAGGAGAGAAAAGAATTTGTTTTAACAAATGCATTAACAATATCTGAATTATTACCACGTGAAAAAATATTTGCTTTGTCCGCTACACCTCAAGATACGGTTCGCAAAGAATATTTTGAATTGAAAAATACATTGGCCAAAATTCTAAAATTCAATTTAAGAGCCAGATTTGCATACATATATTTATTAAGAGATAATAAAATATATTTTGTTGTTGATTCGGAACCTGTAGGTTCGAATGATGAATCACCTGCGGGGCAAGAATATACAGAAGCTGATAGTTCATATTATAAAGTATTTATTACAAATTCACCAGAAATAACAAAAATTAACACAGATCGCTGGGGTTCATGGATTTCTGTATTAATTCCAATTCAAAATAAAAATGGGGATATATATGTATTTTCGATGGATTATGATGCAAAAATTTGGAGGAATATGTTATATATGGAAATATTCAGAACCATATTAATTATTTTATTAATTTGGGCTCTATACATAAGTTTCATATACATATATAACAAAAATCAAAAGTTAAAGTGCGAATTAGTTAAAAGAAATAAAATTGAGAAAGAACTTATTGAAAGCGAAACAAAATACCGCAGTATAACTGAAAAAATGACAGATGTAGTGTGGTTGATGGATACAAGGGGTAAAAGTTTGTTTGTAACTCCTTCAATTAAAAAATTTACTGGATTCTCTGTTGAAGAATATTTATCGCAGAGTATTGATGATAGATTTACTATGGAATCTTCAATATTAGCACAGAAATATTTGCATGAAGGACTTTTAAAATACAGACAAAATCCTAATAAAAATTTTGATTATACAGAAAGAGTAGAATTAGAATATAAATGCAGAGATGGTAATACTAAATGGGGAGAATTAATTGTTACACCTTATTTGAATTCTCAAGGGGAATTGATTGGAATACATGGAGTTACAAGAGATATAACAGATCGAAAAATTACAGAACAAGAACTTATAAAAGCCAAGGAAAAAGCCGAAGAAAGCGACCGATTAAAATCTGCTTTTCTCGCAAACATGAGCCATGAAATTCGTACGCCGATGAATGGGATTCTGGGTTTTGCGTCTTTATTAAGAAAAAAAGAAGTTAAGCCTGAAAAGCAAAAAGAATTTCTGGATTTGATCGAAAAAAGCGGCGAAAGAATGCTGGCAATAATTAACGATATAATAGCTATTTCTAAAATTGAAAGCGGCCAGATGCCATTATATTTGGAAGATTTTGATGTAAATCAGTTATTATTGGAAAATTATTATTTTTTTAAGCCAATGGCAGAGGTTAAAGGATTAGAGCTTAAATATCCGGCATTAATTAACGATTCTTTTAAAAACATCAAAAGTGATAAGTACAAGTTAAACGCAATTATTTCAAATCTTTTAAGGAATGCCATAAAATTTACAGAAAAAGGTAGAATAGAATTTGGATCAATAACAGGAAATAAAACCATGGAATTTTATGTTAAAGACACAGGTAGAGGAATTCCCATAGAACTTCAAACCAAAATATTTGAAAGATTTGTTCAGGGATCTCAAGAGTATTCTCGGAATTATGAAGGTTCGGGACTTGGTCTGGCAATCTCCAAATCTTATTCTCAAATGTTAGGTGGAGATATTACTGTTGAAAGTAATTTTGGAGAAGGTTCTTTGTTTAAGGTTAAGATAGCTGCTGAATATTGTAGTGAGAATATCAATAAATCAGAGATTATAAAAAAAAATAATTTTAATAAAATAAATATGGGGAAAATAAAAAATCTAAAAATTGTTATAGCCGAAGACGATCCGATTTCTAGTTTTTTATTAAAACAATATATTGAAAAATTTGCTAAAGAAATTGAGATTTTTACCAATGGAGAGGATGTACTTAATTATTGTAAGAATAATAATGACATTGATTGTATTTTTTTGGATATTAAAATGCCACAGCTCAGTGGTTTTGAAGTAATTAAGAATATTCGCGAGTTCAATAAAAATCTGCTTGTGTTCGGACAATCAGCCTACGCATTGATTGATGAACGAAGACAAGCTATGGAGTTAGGATGCAATGACTATATTACTAAACCATATACCGAAGAAGATATTGATGATTTGATTTATAAATGGTTTGATAAATAGAAAGAATTTATTTATTATTTTGCTTTAATTTACAATTTTTATAATCCACAATTCAGTAAAAATTCATATTTTTACAAAAACATTTTGATTATGGAAGAAAAAATATTAAAAAAGGCTGAATATTGGCAAAGCAGCATATTTGACGATGAAACAAGAAACGAAGTAAAGAGATTGATGGAAAATAATCCACAGGAATTAATAGAATCTTTTTATCAGGATCTGGAATTTGGGACAGGAGGCTTGCGTGGAATAATGGGAGTGGGAACAAACCGAATGAATAAATATACTGTAGGAATGGCTACACAAGGTCTATCCAATTATCTGTCAAAAAATTTCCCAGGTCAAAAAATAAAAGCTGTAATTTCTTATGATTGCAGAAATAACAGTGAGTTTTTTGCAAAAATCACGGCATCAGTATTTTCTGCAAATGGGATTAAGGTGTATTTATTTAAGGAATTAAGGCCTACACCCGAATTATCATTTGCAATTCGATATTTAGGTTGTCATACCGGTGTTATGATTACAGCGTCACACAATCCGAAAGAATATAATGGCTATAAAGTTTATTGGCAAGATGGTGGACAGGTAATCAATCCTCACGATAAAGCAATAATTGAGGAGGTTCGTAATATATCTGATGTATCACAGGTGAAATTTGACGAAAGCCTTAAAAATGTAGAATATATACTCGAGGAAATTGACGAGGTATATACAGATAGGATTAAAGAGATTTTATTGAATAAAGATGAAATTCAAAAAGCAAACCTGAATATTGTATTTACGCCAATTCACGGTAGTACTGTTAAAATATTGCCTAAAGCCCTTGCCAAAGCAGGGTTTAAAAATGTTAACATTGTTCAGGAACAAGGCGTTCCTGATGGTAATTTTTCCACAGTAAAATCACCAAATCCTGAGGAAATTTCAGCTCTTGAAATGGGAATAAACCTGGCTCGTGAATTAAATGCTGATATTGTAATGGGAACTGATCCAGACGGAGACAGACTCGGAATAGTGATTAGAAGAAAAAATGGTGATTATCTTGCTTTGAATGGCAATCAAACTGCAACAATACTAACCTGGTACTTGCTCGAAGAATGGAAACGTCAGAATAAATTGACCGGCAAAGAGTTTATTGTAAAAACTATTGTAACTACAGATTTATTGGCTGAAATGGCCAAATATTATAATGTTAAGTATTTTGATGTTCTTACAGGGTTTAAATATATTGCTGATTTAATCGAGAAAAACTTTGGAAAATTAAAATTTATTGGTGGAGGTGAAGAAAGTTACGGGTATCTTGTAGATGATTTTGTAAGAGATAAAGATGCTGTTTTGTCTTGTACCTTAATAGCCGAAATTGCTTCATGGGCAAAAAACAGAAATATGACTCTTGAAGATTTGCTTATTGATATTTATGTTAAGTTCGGATATTATCTCGAAGGCTTGAAATCTATTACCAAAACCGGAATAAGAGGACTTCAGGAAATAAAACAGATGATGGAAAACTTTCGAAATAGTACCCCTCAGACAATAAACAGCGTAAAAGTTGTGATGCTTCATGATTTCTTGAAATCCAAATCAGTTGATATGATAAGTGATTTGCGCTATGACATCAACCTTCCAAAATCTGACGTTTTACAATTCGACCTTAAAGACGGAACAAAAATTACAGTGCGTCCCTCAGGAACTGAACCGAAAATAAAGTTTTATGTTTCTGTTAAGGACAAGTTAGATTCTTATGATGAGTATGAAAATAAGACAAGGGAATTAAAATCAAAAATTGAATCGTACATAAATTGGATGGTAAATTATAAATAATAAAAATAAATGAAGTCGTACAGAAAAATATTATGGTTCGAAGTACCTCAACGCAGAAAATTAATTAACATTACACCACTTGTAAATCAATGTCTTAATGAAAGCGGCATTCAGGAGGGACTTTGTTTGGTTAACGCTATGCACATTACTTCAAGTGTTTTTATAAATGACGATGAGCCCGGCTTGCACCAGGATTTTGAAGAATGGTTAGAACATCTTGCCCCTGAAAAACCTTACGACAGATATCGTCATAATACTTACGAAGATAATGCCGATGCACATCTTAAAAGAACAATAATGGGACGTGAAGTTGTTGTTGCTGTAACCGAAGGCAAATTGGATTTTGGACCATGGGAACAAATTTTTTACGGAGAATTTGATGGTAAACGTCGCAAGAAGGTTCTTGTAAAAATTATTGGAGAATAAAATCTTTGATTTAATTATTATTTTATAATTTACGTTATGAAACTAAATAATATATATATTTTATTCATTATATTCATAGTTTTATCATGCCATAACAAAGGAAAAAAAGATAATAATGAAAAATACAGCGACCTCGTAATTCCAAAAAATTACATAAAACTTACTGAGGTTTTGGGTGATCTGGATAATGATAAAGTTGATGAAAAAATTTTGGTTTTTAATACTGATATAGAAGGAGATTTAGGATTAAATAGAATTATATATATCTGTAAAGAAATTGACGGAAAATGGAAATTGTGGAAAACTGCTAACGGTCCTGTATTACAATCTAAGTCTGACGGGCATTTCTCCGATTCGTTTGACGGGATTGTAATCGAAGATAATAAAATCTACATTTCACACACAGGAGGTATGACCCTTAAATGGTATTATAATCACTGTTATCAACTTATTAATGATGAATTCAGACTGACAAAAGTAGTTGTTGATAAAGGTATTCCTTGTGAGTACTGGGAAACCTATATTTATGACATTGTTTCGTCAAAAATTAATTATGAAAAAGTTCTTGATGACTGTGAAAACACATTGATAAATCAGAATAAAACTTTAGCTAAAAAAGAAATTTTTTTGAAAAAGCAGGATCTGCCTTTAATGTATGATTTTGTTCCTGGAGACAATAATATCACAGTTGATACTGATGATTTAACGGTTTATTATTGATTTTAGCCTATAGAACTGTATATTTCTGAATTTACGAAATCCTTGATTTGATCAAAATTCACATCACAGATTGAAACGCGTCCAATTTCTTCAGGCAGAATGAATTTAATGTTTTTGGATTGACTTTTTTTGTCGGTAAAAATTAGTTTTTCAATATTAGGGATTTTAATCTTTTTATTTTCAAAATCGTAAATTTTTAATAAAGAAAAGATTTTATTTGCATTGAAATCTGATATTTTATTCAAAAATAAAGAAAGCTCTGTAGCACGGTAAATTCCTTGCACAACTGCTATACCATGTTTTAAATTATTTTTAAGTTCGTAAATATGTCCGAAACTATGACCAAGATTTAAAACATGTCGAAAATCATTATCAAAGGGGTCCTTGCTTACAATTTCCATTTTGATTTCGCAAGATTTTTTTATTGCATATTCAATTGTTTGAAAATCATAATTTAGAATTTTGTCTTTATTGTTAAATACAAACTCAAAAAACTCAGAATCGTCAATAATGGCATACTTCATAAGTTCACCAAGTCCGGAATAAAATTCTTCTTTGTCTAATGTTTTTAATAGTTTAGGGTCAATCAAAACAAACTCCGGTTGGCAAATGGTTCCAATGTAGTTTTTAAGATTTTTAAAGTTGATGCCGTTTTTGCCCCCAAGTGCAGCATCTATTTGAGCCAAAAAACTTGTAGGAATTAATCCGCATTTGATACCTCTGCGGTAAATTGATGCTGCAAATCCAGTTATATCACAAACGACTCCTCCTCCAAAGCCAATTATATAGAAATCTTTATCTACATTTTTTTCTTCGAATACATTTAAAATTTCTGAAATAGTGTTCAGATTTTTGGATTCTTCTCCTGCCTCAATAACAAAACAGTACTCATAGTTCTCGAAAAATTGGGGATAAAGTTTGTATAGATTTGAATCAGTTAATAAGAATATTTTTTTATTTTCCGTTAAGGTTTCAAACAACGTATATTTTAAACCAAATATTAACTTACAGTTTTCCTGAACGTCAAAACTGAAATTCTTAATTATCATATTTATTCTGTTGTTATGTTTTTCTCACTGAAAATTATAAATCTTTGTTTTGCATCGTTTAATGAAGTAGCATTGAAATGCCACCATTCAGTTTTAGAAACGTAAAATCCTGCACGACGCATAATATTCAATAAAAGCATTCTATTATTATATTGTTCTGTCGATAATTCTCCAATTTTTAAGTAGTAGTCTGATTTGTCTGGAAAAGCTAATTCTCCGAAAAAATCAAATCCTGTTCCCATATCTAATGGTTTTCCTTGCCGGTCTGCTAGAGTAATATCTACAGCCATTCCGTAGTTGTGTATTGATCCTCTATTTGGATTAGCAACATACCAATATTTTTGTTTTTCAGGAACTTTTATGGAATCCCACATTATTTGTTGAGCCTCTATACTTCGCACTGCATCATAAATAATGAAAGTATAACCAGGTATAGTATCCTGAAGTAATTTGTAAGCGGCTTTTAACTTTTTAAAACATTCAGGCTGAACAAAAGCATTTTTTAATTCACCATAAAAACTAAAACCCAAAAAATTATCTTCCGAAGAATATTTCAATTCAACAATAATTTCAGGGATTGAATCTTTAATATTTACCAAACCAATAGAATTAAGATATTGTTCCGTTTTATTTATTTTTTCAGGAATATTATCATCAATAATATTTGTATCTATTGTTATATTTTTTACATCATCATGCTTCTGCTGATCTTGCATATTGTTATGACAAGACCAAAGTATTAATAAAGTAAAAAAAAAGAAGTGGTTTAATTTTTTAATCATTAATCTTATATTTGTCAGGCTGTAAAATTAAAAATTTTAAAATTAAAAAATATGAGAACTTTACTTTTAATTGTTTTAATTGCATTATTTAGTGTTTTTGGATTATACTCTCAGGAAAAAAAAGAATTAACAATTGAAGATGCCGTAGTAGGAGTATGGAGACAATACTATCCAAAAACTATTAGAGGACTTGGACTTAGACCCGATTCAAAAGAATTTTCAAAAATTGAAAATAATTCTCTGTTAGCTTTAAGTTATGATTTAAAAAAAGAAAATGTTTTACTCACGCTTGATGAATTAAATAGAATCTTGCAAGCAAAGAATATTGAAGAATTAAGTTCTTTAAAGACTTATGAATGGATTGATAACAATAAAATTAGATTATTTCCTGGAAATAACGTTATTGAAATAGACCTTAAAACAAAATCTGTTCTGAAATTTATTAAAGTATCTGATGATGTAGAAAATGCTGATTTTTGTGCTGAAAACGGGATGATAGCCTATACAATAGGAAACAATCTTAATATCATTAATGAAAAAGGCGAAGTTTTTCAAGTTAGTAACGAAAGAGACCAAAACATTGTTTACGGTCAAACTGTATCAAGAAATGAATTTGGCATTTCTAAAGGAACTTTCTGGTCACCAAAAGGTTCATATTTAGCATTTTATAAAAAGGATGAGAGTAATGTTACTGATTATCCTTTAGTTAATACTTCGACGCGAATCGCTACTCTTAAAAATATAAAATATCCGATGGCAGGAATGGAAAGTGAAATAATTTCTGTTGGCATTTATGATATTAAAAACAAAAAAACAATATACCTTGAAACTGAAGGAGAAAAATATCAATATCTTACAAATATAACATGGAGTCCTGATGAAAAGTTTATCTATGTTGCTGTTTTAAACAGAGCTCAAAAACACATGAAGTTTAATTGCTATAGAGTATCCGACGGTAAATTTGTTAAAACCTTATTTGAAGAAAAAAATGAAAAATATGTAGAACCCTTACATCCGGGAATTTTTTTACCGAAAGATCCAAATAAATTTTTATGGCAGAGCAGAAGAGATAATTATTCCCATCTTTATTTGTATGATACGGATGGAAACTTAATTCGTCAAGTTACTAAAGGAAATTTCGAAGTGCAGGAAGTTTACGGATTTACAGAAGATGGTAAGGATATAATTATTCTAGCAAATAAAGAAACTCCGATTGATTTTGACATATATAGAGTTAATATCGAAACAGGAGCAATGTTAAGAGTTACAAAACACGCCGGAAGTCATATTGCAATAGTATCAAAAGACGGCTCAGTCATTATTGATCAGTTTAGCAGTACTACAATTCCAAATCAAATAAATATTATTGATACAAAAGGAAAACTTATCAACACCGTATTGCTTGCCGATAATCCACTAAAAGACTTTAATCTTGCTAAAATGGAAATAGGAACTATCAAAGCTGATGATGGAATTACAGAATTGTATTACAGATTAATTTCTCCTCCAGACTTAGATCCAACAAAAAAATATCCTGCGATTATTTATGTATATGGAGGTCCACATGCACAACTTATCACAAATAGATGGTTGGGCGGGGCAGCTGGATGGGATTATTACATGGCTCAGAAAGGATATGTTGTTTTTACTCTCGATAACAGAGGATCCGCTAACAGAGGTTTGGAATTTGAAAATGTAATTTATGGAAATTGCGGAGAATACGAAATAAGAGACCAAATGACCGGTATAGAATTTCTTAAAAATCTTGGATACATTGACATGGACAGAATAGGAGTACACGGGTGGAGCTACGGAGGATTTATGACAATCAATCTCGCATTAACATATCCGGATATTTTTAAAGTGGCAGTTGCAGGAGGTCCGGTAACAAATTGGGAGTATTACGAAGTTATGTACGGAGAAAGATATATGGGAAATCCAAAAGATAATATTGAAGGATATAAAAAAAGTAATCTTCTCGAAAAAGTAGAAAATCTAAAAGGCAGGCTCCTAATTATTCATGGAGCACAGGATCCTGTTGTTGTATGGCAACATAGTCTTGCTTTTTTACAAAAATCTATAGAAAAAAAAGTCTTAGTTGATTATTTTGTATATCCCGAACACGAACATAATGTGCGAGGACTCGACAGAGTACACCTTATGCGATTAGTAACAAGATATTTTGAGGAAAATCTATAGGTTTTTGTGTTCTTGTTAAATTAAAAAATTTGGATAGTTGTTTATGTATTTTATTGGATAGTCTTGGTTATTTGAAAGAAAATTTTCTGTGATACAAAATAATGTGGAAAATTTTTATTTTTGCAAAAATTTTTACTAATGTCATATAAAGTTTACGATAAAAGGCTTGTTAATCTTTATTCTTCTGTATTAGAAGTTACACATTGTCCTTACTGTAATAGTCAAAAATTTTATCGTCATGGTAGGTATAAATATACAGAAAGGTACAGATGTTGCAGTTGTAAACGAACTTTTATTCCAAGTACCGGAACATCAATACATTATTTGAAGAAGAAAGTTGTTTTTATTGAGTATGCTGAGGATATTAAAAATAGAGGTTTAGATACACTCCGTGCAATGTGTAAGAGATTAAAAATTGCTCCACTAACAGCATTTGACTGGAGACACAAAATATTGGCTTCACTTTCTCCCAAAGAATTTACATTTGGTAGAGAGGTTATTTGTGATGATTTGTGGTTGCGATTTAGTCGTAAGGGTAGGAAAGGAGTGGATAATCCCCGAAAGCACGGAGGTAAAATTACTCCTGCCGATGATAAAAA
>Ga0208198_1000057_pt1 | contig 146196 bp, 157 predicted proteins | sample AD_JPNTR2_MetaG_FD_184446 | JGI IMG/M metagenome (GOLD analysis project Ga0208198, IMG submission 184446) | Active sludge microbial communities of municipal wastewater-treating anaerobic digesters from Japan - AD_JPNTR2_MetaG (SPAdes) (version 2) | ecosystem: Engineered > Bioreactor >...
GTCACCCTAAATTCGCAGATACAGCGGTTTATCGTGAATCTGGACGAGGAAGTGATTCAAATTCTTGATGTCATGGGGCCAGCGTTCGGAAAATATTATTTTGTGAGGTCGACCTGCGAAATGTAGGTTAAAATACAAATAACAGGATATTAAAATTTTCGGGATTTGGCCGTCTACCGCACAACATGAGGTGCAGGCACGCCCGCGGAATCTTTATGGCCGGTCCTGGTGCTGAATGGGACCGGCCTATCGAGGTATGAATAGAGGGTGGTGGAAGTGATAACAAGCATCCGTGTGAAATGCCCGAAATGTAGCACCGAGCGGACCTACATGGGATCAAAGGTTGCCGTCATTGAAACATCAAAAAGGCCGATTCGGATAAAATGCTCGAAATGTTCAGCGAGTATCAGGCTGAACTAAGACTGCATGCTGTCGGATTATGGGAAAGTCTTATCCCATATTTAGTTAATTTCACCTTTACAATGTGCTTCTGTATCCCCAATTAATGGATAGTCCTGCACAAAATCCCAGGTAATTGTGGTAATTATTGTATGCAGGCATTTTTCTGAAGTCTTTGATAGCTACTGCTACCAGACTCCCTGCCGTTTGAGTATCCCCAGCGGACAAAATCATAGTTAGAACTACTCACTCTGCTGATTGCACGATTCCTGCGTTTATCCCTGATGGTCAGTGGACGGCCCCGGGCCGCCCGTTTCAATGGTTATCCAATGCTGCACGTGATTGCCCCTGAAATAACCCTTATCCCGATACACAGTCTCGCCCGGCATCGAAAGAGTCTACCTGGCTGTCATGGACTGATGTAGTGGAAGTCTCGATGCGCCGGATCAGATGACCTTCTCGGTCTGTAAAGCCCATGAAACTTGTAACTGAAGCATGGTGCTTCCCCCCGTACTACCCTTGCTTCTCCTGCTCTCCCCTTCTTTACCACATGATGCCTCAGATGAGGTAGCCCCCCGGTCGGCGGTAATTATGGCTGCATCCCGAATGACACCTCGTGTAATTTTGGGAGCCCTTGAGAATGGTTACTCTCTTATAGGCTTCGTTCGGCCCAAGCGTCTCAAAGATCATTTGGGATTGCTTTGATCAGCTAAGATAGAGCTTTTACGGTTGAAGTCCGGTTTTTTAGAAATCCTCAATGATACGTTTATCGGTCACCGGGCCTACCTTGTTCAGATGCGAACCAATCGTCACCAGTACTTCCTTGACCTTGCCCTCCGCTGCGCCCACCAGGGAACCTGCCTCCGCAGGAATTTTGGAGCCATCATTGTGGACGAGTATAACACCATCGTCTCGACCGGTTATACGGGAGCACCGAGGAAACAGGTAGACTGCACGGAGCTGGGGCGGTGCTGGAGGAAAGACCACGATATCCCTTCCGGATCCAACTACGAAAAGTGCCGGAGCGTCCATGCCGAGATGAACGCTCTCCTCCAGGCCGGAAAACTGGCTCGGGGATGCACGCTCTACCTTGCCGGGTTCGAGGTCGAGTCCGGGGAACTCACCCGGATCTGGCCCTGTTTCCTCTGTTCCAAGATGATCGTGAATACGGGAGTCAGGGCAATCATCATGCGGACCGGCCTGGAAACCTATGAGGAGATCGACCCGGTTGTCCTCTACCAGAAACGAAGCAGGGAAGCATTGGGAGAGGGCAGTTAAGGCGATGCCTGGAAGCACCATGCAGCCCTCTGAACAGGAGGGCTCCCCCCCTTCCCCGAACCCTTGGGGGCCTCTCACATTTTTTTAAGGTGTTATCCTCATGTTCCAGCTCCTGCAGGCGACAGAAGAGATATCTTTACCAGTTTACGGCATCCCAACTGAGAAAAACGACCACATGATTCCCTGGTCAAGGCACATGCATACAGAGTGGAAATGTCAGGGGTTCATTCTCACATTAAATACGGGAGCCAAGCGCCTGGTAAAAACTCCATGCACCACTGCTGCAGGGATTTCGCCCTGGAATTGTTGATTATCCGTTGCCCGGTGAGGAAGTTCAAAAAGGCTTCTCCCCGGGAGGCACGCCTCGGAGCACATAAAAAATAAGGGCGAATAACACCAGGAATTCTTTTTATCTCCCATGAGATCGTCCACATCAAGTCCCAATCCGGCCAGGAAAGACTCTGCGGAGCGATCGCAATTCATCCTGCTGGCACTCCTGCACCTGGACCCACCACCGTGCCAGCAACCCGTATGTCAGGTGACGGCCCGCCTCACCCTGTGCATTATTTAAACCTTCATGATGATTCTCTTGAGAAGAAGACAGGGCACGCCCCGGCCCCGCCAGGTGAGGACAACGTTCGCCATACGGTTCTACAGGATCTACGATACCGGAAAGGAGATCGATATCAGCCGGCTCGAAGAGGCGCTCTCATCAGGCCATACCATCGCCCGATCAACCTTCACCCGGGTAAAACCAAAATCGATAGCCATGGATATGCCACCACTGCTCCTGCGGCTACCGCAGGTGGTTGCGACGGTTGGGGGACTTGAGACAAAGCTCGGGGTTATTGCCCGCGTATATGATATCGGGGCGGTAAGCATCTGTTTCCTGCTCGAAGACATGGAGGCACCGGCCGGGGATCTCCGCCATGCAGCCCTCCGCAGTGCCGGACAGGATGGTCTAGAGCCGGTGTTTCTGGATACTGTTGATCGGATACGCGGGATCCTGGGTCCGCTGCTGGAAGATTTCTCGATCGACCCCGGATTTTTTGAGGATTATACCATCTTCATCGCCGATCGAAGTGATCCGGCAATCGATCCGGTTGTCGTGCTGCTCGGGGAAGACCGTACCTTCTCACCGCAGACAAGGGAGGACACCCTCAAAAATTCCCATTCCTACGGTACCGATGACCTGACCATCCTCTCCTGGGATACCGCCCTCCTTATCAGCAGCGAACCTCCCTGGGATATCCTCGAGTTGATCGAATTCGCCAATGTCCAGGCCCTGGAGTTCCGCTACTACGACCGCAAACTCACCCGCCAGATGGAGCGGATGTATGACGATATCGAGGATGCCGACAGAAAGTCGTTCTATATCCGTCTTCGCCAATACCACCGGATTATGTCACGCCTGATGCAGGACCAGGCAGAAATATCGGATATCACGGAAAAGGTCGACAATCTAATCAAAGTTACCGAGGATGTCTACTATGCCCGGGTCTATGCTACCGCCCTTCACGTCCTCAGGATATCCCAGTGGCGCGATGGACTGAACCGGAAGATAGGGATTATCCGGAAGAACTACGAGATGCTTTCCGATGAGGTGCATATCCAGCACTCGAATTTCCTGGAGCTGGTAATCATCCTCCTTATCGCATTTGAGATAGCAATCTTCATCGGGCAGATATTCTGGATATGTTAGGGATGGGTCAGATGAGTGCCATATCATGTTCATCTGGGACGGTCGATGCATATCACGGCCCTGTACCTGCCTGCCATTTCTGGTGATCTCCATGCTTTCCCCGGAAATCTTCCTCTCACTCACCATCTTTGTGGCCCGTATCGGCGAGACGAGCCTTGAGACCATCCGGATGGTATACGTCACCCGCGGCCATCCGTACCTTTCAGCCGGAATTGGTGCCGTCAAGGTAGCGATCTGGCTCCTTTCAACGGGACTGGTCATCACAAACCTCGACAATTTATGGGGTATAACCGCTTACATCGCCGGCTATGGGATCGGTACGGTGATCGGGATGCAGCTAGAAGAGAAGATCAGCATCGGGAGCGTGGTGGTCAGGATCATCACCACCGAAACCACTTCGTCGCTCATGGAACGGCTGAGCCGGATGGGATATGGTCTCACCCGGCTGGAAGGAAGCGGGTGTTTCTCGTCAAGCGTAACGGTGCTCCTGACCATCGTTCCGCGACGGAAGCTCGGCCAGCTTCTGGATGTCCTGAAACGTGAGTATCCCGATGTCCTCTTTACCGTTGAAGACGTCCGGAAAGCAAGCGAGGGGGTTCGCCTTTTCCACGGCACACGGTCGCGGTGGCTGGAACGCTTTTTCGGGTGGTAGTGCCCCTAGGGGCAGTTACATATACTGTCATGTGCTGATTGCTTCCTCAGAGAGGATGGTGCATACGCAATGACCGAAGAAACCAAACCAATTCTCATCGGGGAGCGGCAGGACGTGTGCGAACTCGACCGTGCCCGTCTTGCCCTGATGAACCCCGAGCTCATCGAACAGAAGAAAGAAGAACGAACCTTTGACGAGGCGGCCAAACCGTTCGTCGAGATGACCATGAGGGAGGGTATCGAGACGGTCTGGGATCGGTTCGAGATGCAGCAGCCCCCGTGTAAGCAATGCGAATCCGGTCTTTCCTGTTCCCGGTGCGCGATGGGTCCATGCCGGATAATACCCCCGTACCGTATACGCGGTGTCTGCGGGGCCGATTCCGACCTGATCGTGGCCCGAAACCTGCTCGATACCATTGCCACCGGCGCAGCCGCACACTCGGACCATGGGCGGGAGATCGTATCGACCCTCTACGGTATAGGCATTGGAACGGTAACCGACTACGTGATAGCCGATCCTGAAAAACTGAGGCGCCTTGCAGAAGAGTACGGGCTGAAGACGGACGGAAAGGATGATCGGAAGGTTGCCGGAGAGCTTGGCCGGGCGATGCTTGAAGAGTACGGGTCGGTCAAGGATTCGCTCCAGATTGCACAGCGTGCTCCGAAGGCTACCCGGGAGATCTGGGAGAACACCGGGATATCCCCTCGGGGAGTCGACAGGGACGTTGTGGACGCCATGCATCGGGTCCACATGGGGGTAGGGGCCGATTATGCAAACATCCTGGCCCACGGACTCCGGGTATCCCTCTCGGATGGCTGGGGGGGTTCGAGCATGGCCACCGAGATATCCGATGTACTGTTCGGGACCCCGGAGCCCAACGAGTCGCTGGTAAACCTTGGGGTGGTCAAAAAGAGCCATGTCAATATCTCTCTGCATGGCCACAACCCCATGCTATCAGAGATGGCGGTGAAGGCGGCACAGGATCCCGAGATCCTTGCGCTGGTCAAAAAGGTGGGGGCAGCCGGTGTCAACCTGGTCGGACTCTGCTGCACGGGAAACGAGCTCCTGATGCGGAAGGGGATCCCGAATGCCGGCAACCACTTCAACCAGGAACTGGTTATCACCACCGGGGCGCTCGAGGCCATGGTCGTCGACTACCAGTGTATCTTCCCCTCGCTTCCCAGGACAGCGAGCTGTTACCACACGCATGTCATCTCCACCAGTCCGAAGTCCAAGATCCCCGGATCCTATTATGTTGCGTTTGAACCGGAGGATGCTTATGCAACGGCAAAGACCATCGTGAAGATGGCGGTTGAAAACTTCCCGAACCGGAACCCCGGCAGGGTCTTCATCCCGATCGAGCCGGTCAAGGTGCTGACCGGTTTCTCGGTCGAAGCAATCAGGGGAGCGCTCGGCGGGACTTTAAAACCGCTCATCGACCAGATCGCCGCCGGGAATATCCGGGGGGCGGTCGGGATCGTGGGCTGCAACAACCCCAAGGTGAAGCACGATTACGGTCACGTCACGCTCTCGAAGGAACTTATCAAGCGCGACATCCTCTGCGTGGAGACCGGTTGTGCGGCCATAGCATCCGGGAAGGCTGGGCTTCTCCAGCCCTCTGCCGCATCGCTGGCGGGCCCGGGACTCCGGGTGGTCTGCGAATCGCTGGGGATCCCCCCGGTGCTGCACATGGGCTCCTGTGTCGATTGTTCCCGCATCCTGCATCTCGCCGCGGAGCTTGGCAATGCCCTGAACATCGGCATCCACCGTCTCCCGGTTGCCGGAGCTGCCCCGGAGTGGTACTCCCAGAAGGCAGTCTCGATCGGCTCATATTTCGTGGCATCCGGGGTCTACACGGTGCTCGGCGTCATGCCAAAAATTACCGGGAGCCCGCCGGTGGTTTCGTTGCTGACCGAGGGACTGAAAAGTGTCGTGAACGCTTCGTTTGCCGTCGAGCCGGACCCCCTGAAAGCTGCCGACCTGATCACGGACCACATCGAGAGGAAGCGGACCGAACTCGGGATCTGATCCCACCCGTGGTCTCTTTTTCTCATGGCTGTTCGCGACCGGATCCGAATCGTCATTACCGGCAAGGGGGGTGTCGGCAAGACCACCCTCACCGCGCTGCTCGCCCGTTGCTTTGCGGATAAGGGAATGCAGGTGCTTGCTGTCGATGGGGACCCGCAGCAGAACCTCGCCGCCACGCTCGGGATCCCTCCGGATCACACCATCACGCCGCTTGCCGAGCGGAAGGGGTATATCGAGGAGAAGATAGGTGCCGGGCCGGGACGCGGCGGCCTGATGATCCTCAATCCCGATATCGCAGACGTTGTCGACCGGTTCGGAATCCCTGCCGGGAAAAACATCCGGCTCCTGGTGATGGGTGGGGTGAAAAATGCGGGCTCCGGGTGTCTTTGCCCGGAATACACCCTTCTCTCCGCGGTGTTCCGGAACGCGAATGTTCTCCCTGACGACGTGGTGCTGCTCGATACCCCGGCAGGGCTCGAACATTTCGGCCGGGCAGTGGCCCAGGGGTTCTCTCTCGCCCTGGTTGTCTCCGACCGATCGTACAACGCGATCTCGGTGGCCAGAGAGCTTCGGCGGCTGGCATCCGAGTGCGGGATACGGGAAACGGTCCTGGTGGTGAACCGGGTCGAACAGGGTATCGACCGCCAGGCGCTGCGGGAAAAACTCGGCGCGGGTTTTTCCACCATCCGGTACATCCCGGCCGATCCATGCATTGCCCGGCATGAACCCTCGGTAGTGCCGGTTTTCGAGGGCCAGTGCCCGGTTGTGGAGGCGGTCCGGGCGCTGGTGCATGATATCCTGGCAGGGGGGTGAGCGCTACTCAGGTCGCCCGCCAAAACCCCTGTGGAGCCCGTAGCTCTCTGCATACCCGATTGCATCCAGGTATTCTTTTTTTGTGATTCCCCGCATCAGCGATGTCCGGAACGGGTGACCGGATTCGGCCTGGATTCTTCCGCAAGGCCGGTACTGGTCCATGATGTTCACATAGGCATCCTCGGATATTTCGTTTGCAATGAACGCCATCACGAGCTCCGTATCGGCAAGATTATCGGGCAGGACCAGGTGCCGGATGATCAGTCCCCGCTCCGCGATCCCGTCCCGGACGACCAGGTCGCCGGCCTGCCGCTGCATCTCCCGGATGGCAGATTTCATGATCCCGGTGTAACCAGGAGCATCGGAGATGGCTGCGGCGATCTCGTCCCTGCCGTACTTGGCGTCCGGCATGTAGATATCGATGATACCTTCGAGCAGGCGGAGGGACTCCAAAGTATCATAGGTCCCTGTATTGTAGACGATTGGGATGCTGAGTCCTCTATCGGCAGCGATGGAAACAGCCTCGATGATCTGGGGAACGAAATGCGTCGGCGAGACCAGGTTGATATTGTGGCACTGCCGGTCCTGGAGAGTGAGCATGATCCCGGCCAGCCGCTCGCAGGAGATCTCGGCGCCTTCGTCAAGCTGGCTGATGCTGTAGTTCTGGCAAAAGATGCACCGCATGTTGCAACCGGAAAAGAAGATGGTTCCCGATCCGTACCGTCCCACCAGCGGAGCTTCCTCGCCGAAGTGCGGGCCAAAACTCGCCACCTTCGGCAGCAACCCTCCCCGGCAGTAGCCGCGTTCATCGAGGGTGCGGTCAACGCCGCAACACCGCGGGCAGACTCTGCATGAAGAAAGGAGGTCGTATGCCTGTCGGGCACGGACCGCCAGTTCCCCTGACTTGGAGAGGGCACGGTAGGAGGGCACGGTCATTGAGCAGGATATGACAACGGCCGCTTATCTATCCACCGGCCCATTCCCGGATCAGGGCAGCACTCAAAAAACCAAAAGAGTAAAAAAGAGAGGAGGCGACTGGAATACTACCGCTGCACGTTTGCAGCCGTTCCAGGTGATGATGATGGCAAAACTGAACGCGGATATGAAGACACTCTTTAGCAGGACAAAGCTCTTCCCGGTGGCCACGGCATCAAAGGCCGGTATTCCGAACGTCGTACCGATCGCCTACGTCAGGCTGGTAAGCGATGATACCCTCTGGATTGCAGACAACTTCATGAAAAAGACCCTTGCCAACCTGAAAGAGAACCCTCATGCTGCGATCTACATATTGGACCCGGACAGCAAGGAGTGTTACCAAATCAAGGGAAACATTGAGGTTAAAAACAGTGGTCCTGACTTTGACACAATGAAAGAATGGGTGCAGGGTGCAAAACCGGGTATGCCGGCAAAAACCCTCCTCGTGATGAAGGTGACCGAAGTCTACCAGTGCGCACCCGGTCCGGATGCAGGAAAAAAGATCCTTTAAATTTCATCTCTTTTTTGTTTGGACCAAAAAGCTATACGGTATCCGATCCATTCCCGCACATTTCCTGAAAAACCCGGAAATACCTTCCAGGGTACCATAGGTCCGGGTCCGTGAGAGAGGCGATACAAGGGGGGAGGGTAAGAGGTTCATGTGAACCTCCCCCATCCTATCGTTCACGGTATCCCGGGAGAGACAGGCTTTGTCGGTGTGCAGGAACGATCCGGGATATGGGAGAAGGTGGCGGTGGTGACTACACCCGTATCGGCCGAAGTAACAGTCTTTCCCTCAGCAATGCGTTGCGTCAGGCCCGCCTTCGGTAAGCACGGCGGCCGTTCCATTCCTGATCCTGGCATTGATGTCATCAATTGTCTCCATGGCAGGCAGGAACTCCTCATACTTCTACCGTCAATCCATCGGTAGCGGTGATGAGTCCGGGGCAGTCCCGGCTGTACCTCCTCTGAATTTCGAACCGATCTTCGAGGGTTGTATACTTGTGAGCTGCGAAGTGGATCAGGGCCAGTCGCTTCGCTCGGGCGTCCTTTGCGATCCGGACAGCCTGTTCCGGGTTCAGGTGTGGCCAGTCAGGGCTCTCCTCACCGGGTTTAAGGCCGCATTCGGTAATCAGGAGGTCTGCGTTCCGGGCAAGCCTAACGGCATTTTCGCACCTGCCGGTATCGGTGCAGAAGGCAATGGTGCGCGAATCAAGGGTGATCCTGTATCCGAAACAGGGGACCGGGTGAACAAGGGGCCTGCACTCCACGGAGAACGGGATTGTATGTTCGCCTTCGGCCAATTCAATAAATTCCACCCGGTAAGGAAGCTGTTCGAAGGGAACAGTGAACGGCTCCCGGACAATGGAGTGTAGCATTGCAGAAAGACCGATCGGCCCGCAGATGGTGAGGGGGTTGCGGAACCTGAATTTCACGAGGGTATGCAACCCGACGACATGGTCAAGGTGGTAATGGCTAATGAACAGGAATACCGGCCTCTCCTGGCTGATGTAGCGGTCAGCTTTCGCTATTCCGTTCCCGGCATCGAATATAATCGTGTATTTTTCGGACTGGACGAGTACCGAGCAGGTATTCCCGGTAAGGGTATCGTACCACCCGTTGGTTCCGAGAAACGTGACCTTCATTTCCAGTTGATGGGATGGATGCAGAGAAAAGGATACGGTATCTGTGCCCAGGGTGTGAGGAAAAAGATGACTGAGGTGTATCGGTCACCGTGATGACCATGGTCTCTTCGGCCGGGGTTTTTAGGCGTTCTCCCCTCCTTTCGTCCACCTTATCACCGCGGTGGGCCGTATTGCGGCATGCACAAGCCTGCCTGATGTATCGGGGCGCAGCACCCGTGAGAAGAAGGCGGTCACCGGAGAGCGATCCCTGATATCCGGATAATGCATCGTTACCCAGGTTTCGACGGCTTCCTCGACAGATTCGTACGAGGATCTCCAGGCTGCCTGGTAGATATTGACATCGGCAAAGATTCCGGAATCGTGGAGGATGTTTACCGGGAAAATATAATCCGGGTAACCTTTCTGCAGGACGCCCTCCTTGCCAAATACCTCCCGGTAGAGCACCATCTCTTCGGCCCCTCTCCATTCTCCTGCATGCCAGAAGAGGTACACGGATCGCTTCGCTGCCCGGTCAAGCTTGGCAAGTGCGGACCCGAGATCATAGAACCCAAGCGAGAAAGCGGCGATGACCACATCATGGGGTTCGATATCGCGGCCGATCTCCACGTCCTCCCACTTCATCTGAACACAGGAGTAGTTGCTGTGACCCGCCCGCTGCATCCGCTCGCGGAGCACATTGAGCATCCCCCCCGAAGGATCGAGGGCGGTTACCCGCGCGGCCTTCCCGGCGAGGGGAACTGCAAGCCTCCCGGTCCCGGCGCCCATGTCGAGCACGGTATCACCCGGCCGGATATCAAGAAACCCGAGATCCAGCGCCGTAGCCTCGTGATCGTCTCGGGTCCCACGCTGGTATGCGGCTGCACGTTTGTCCCAGATGGCCGCGGGGTCGCGATCCTTCCGGGAACGTTCAATTGATTTGACACGGATCGCTTTCCAAAGCTCGTTCCAATCGATGATCCGATACATGAACAGGTACTATCCTTTCCAAGGTATATACGATCGGAACACCCGGGAATTTATCCCGGCTCAGAGTACTTATTCCTCTGAACAGCCCCCTCTGCATAGTTCCTTGGTACTGCGGATGACGATTATGCTGATCCCAACGCCAAGGGAATTTGCAACAATCATCCCTGGAATTGACGCCATTACAATCTCAACTGCTTCGGTAAAAGGCTGAATCAGCACTAATGCCAGGGTTCCATGCAGGAGCTCGATTGCCACCGCGAAAATCATGGCCGGGATGATATCGATGAGTGCTCCTTTCCTGTACTGATATACCAGGCCTGCCAGCAATCCCGCAAGTATAGTTGCCAGCGCGCAGGCAATGGCGGAATCCCCTCCGATAATGAGGCGGTGACTGCCACCGATAAGTCCAACGGCGAAACCGGTAAAGGGACCGCCAACCAGTCCGGCCACTACCGGGGCGATATCGCGGATGTTGCTGATGGCACCGTAGCTGGTAGGAATCCCGATATAGGTTCCGAAAATGGAGAACAGGCCGAAAAGGAGCGTGAATGCGATATAATCGCGCATCTGTGCTTCTTTAAATATCACCCGCTGAATGGTCTCAATCTTCGTGGCGATCTCCATGAATACAAAAATGAAGATCTCAGTTGATGCAAAGAGAGTCAGGTGTTCTCCGAGGAAACTCTGTGTACTTCCTGCCGCGGACATGGATCCCTCCGGGAATCGCTAAATATTAATAAAACACCCTAATTGCTCTTATATCAACCGGAATTTTTGTTGAACCCCATGGCCAGGGACGGGGTGGAGGGAATGAACAGGGAACATTCCTGCAGCAGGGGCCACCGGGAAAAAAGACGGGGATTCCAGCTCAGGTCATTTCCGCTTCCGCTGCTCGACCAGGCGGGCCTGGATACCGTAATAGGCCGATACCCCGATGGCATGGGTCTGATCCATGGAGTCACTGTCGAAAGAGGCGAGATCCCCGGAATAGACGCTCTCGGGCGATGAGCGGCCGAGCACCCGGCAGCACCCCTTGTAAAGCTGGACGTCGACTGTTCCGGTCACTTTCTCCTGGGACTTTGCGATGAAGGCATTCAGATCATGGAACAGCGGTTCGTGGACAAGTCCCATGTAGGCGAGCTCGGACCACCGGTCATCGACCATCCGCTTGAAGCTCAGTTCCTGCCGGGTCAGGGTGAGGAGCTCGAGGTCGGCGTGTGCGGCAAGGATTACCGTAGCTGCAGGATGCTCGTAGATCTCGCGGGCCTTGATGCCGAGGATTCGGTCCTCGATTATATTGCTCCTGCCGATGCCGTGCTTTCCGGCGAGACTGTTCAGGGAAGATATCAGCTCCAATCCAGACATGTCCACCCCGTTCAACCTGGTCGGGATGCCCTTCAGGAAATCGATTGTGGCAATTTGAGGATTCGCCGGAGCTTTTTTGGGGGATACAGTCCAGGTATAGATCTCTTCGGGAGGGTGGTATGCAGGATCTTCGAGGCGCCCGCCCTCGATACTCCTGCTCCAGAGGTTCTCATCGATGCTCCAGGGCTTCTCCTTTTTGACCGGGACCGGGATGCCATGTTCCCGGGCGTACTCGATCTCCCACTCCCGGGTAAGGTTCAGCTCACGGATCGGGGCAACAACGTCCAGCCCCGCGATCCTGAAGATAAAATCGAACCGTAGCTGGTCGTTCCCTTTACCGGTGCAGCCATGAGCTACTGTGGTTGCGCCCTCCTGCATGGCCACCCGGACCACTTCCTCGGCGATAAGGGGACGTGCCAGTGCCGTGCCCATCGGGTAACCCTCGTAGGATCCGTTCGCCCGGATAGCGGGGAAGATGTACCCGTTGACGAATTTTTCCCGGGCATCAATGGTATAGTGGACATCGGCAAGCCGTTTTCCTTTTTCGGTGGCTACCGCCACATCCTCGTCCCGCTGGCCGACATTGACGGCAACAGTCACCACCCGGTCAAACCCGTACCGCTCCTTGACGAGCGGGATGCAGACAGAAGTATCGAGGCCGCCTGAATATGCCAGAACGACAGTTCCTTTTCCCATGGTAAACGCTCCGTGCCAGTCGGCACGTTGTACCCATTCATTGTCACGTCGCAGATGATAAGAGTTTCAGAGCGCCACGTGGGCTTTGGAACGGGATCAGCACCCTGCCACAGCACTCCTGGAATGGTGGCATGGAATGACTCGGTTCAATGCAGTCACGGCATTCCTAAGCCACGGTGGTAGTGCGAGAGAGGCTCGATGGTGACCTGCTCTTTCTGGATGGCCTCGATCGCCATGGCCGCGGCTCGCGCTGCCTGGACGGTGGTAATGTAGGGGACGCAGTAATCAACCGCCGCCCGCATGATCTGGTAATGGTCTTTCCGGGACTGCTTGTCAGACGGGGTGTTGATGATAAGCCGGATCTCGCCCTGCCTGAGGAGATCGATCACGTTCGGCGATCCTTCCTGCACCTTCCGCACGAGACTGGCTGCTATCCCGGCCTCGGTAAGGTAGTCCACCGTTCCCGATGTGCCGTAGAGCGAGAGCCCGAGTTCGGTGAGCTTCCGGGCAATCGGGATGACCTCATCCTTCTGTTCCGAGATAACAGAGATGAAGACGTTACCGCGTATCGGGAGCTCGTTGTCCGCTGAGATCGATGCCTTGTAGTATGCCCGGCCGAAATCATAGTCAATGCCCATGACTTCTCCGGTGCTCTTCATTTCAGGTCCGAGCACAGTATCGACGCCAGGGAGCTTGTTGAAGGGGAGAAGCACTTCCTTGACCGCCACATGGCAGAACCTCTGCGGTTCCGAATACCCGATATCCTTCAGTTTCCTCCCGAGCATCACACGGGCCGCGATCTTTGCCAGAGGGATGCCGGTCGCTTTGGAGACGAATGGTACCGTCCGGCTTGCCCGTGGGTTGGCCTCAAGTACGTACACCACGTCGTCCTTGACCGCAAGCTGGATATTCACCAGCCCTATCACACCGAGGCCGAGCGCGATCTTCCTGGTATAGTCCCTGACCCGCTCGATGATTCCCCGGGAGAGGGACTGGGTCGGGATGACACAGGCCGAATCGCCGGAATGTACCCCTGCCTCCTCGATGTGCTCCATGATTCCGCCGATGAGGACATCCTCTCCATCACAAACCGCATCCACGTCAAGCTCGATGGCATTCTGGAGAAAGGAATCGATAAGAACGGGGTGGTTCCTGCTGACCCGCACCGCTTCTTTCATGTAGGACTCGAGTTCGATCTCATCGTGGACGATCTCCATGGCCCGGCCGCCAAGCACGTAAGAAGGCCGCACAAGCACGGGATAACCGATGGCAGCGGCCTTTGCCCGTGCTTCTTCGAGCGATGTGGCGGAACTGTTGGGGGGACTTGGAATATCCAGATCCCTCAGGAGTTCACTGAAACGGTCGCGGTCTTCGGCGATGTCCATCGAGTCCGGGCTGGTCCCGAGAATCCTGGCCTCCATACCAAGCCTCCTCATCTCATCGTGAATGGGAACCGCCAAGTTCACGGCGTTCTGGCCGCCGAACTGGACCATCACACCCATGTACCGGTCCTTTTTCAGGATGTTCATGATGTCCTCAAGCGACATTGGCTCGAAGAAAAGCCGGTCCGAGGTATCAAAATCGGTGGAAACGGTCTCTGGGTTGTTGTTCACGATATGAACCTCGACCTGCTCTTCCCGGAGAGCCTTCACCGCGTGCACCGTGCAGTAGTCAAACTCGATACCCTGTCCGATCCGAATCGGCCCGGACCCGAGGATGAGCACTTTCTGCCGGTCACTGGTAGGTATCTCGCATTCTTCATCCCACGTGGAGTAGAAGTAGGGAGTTTTTGCCGGAAATTCCGCGGCGCAGGTATCCACCATCTTGTAGGTGGGGTCCTTGCACAGGATCTCGACTTCGTCCCGGTTCATTCCGGAAAGCTCGCAGATCTCGGTGGTGGTAAAACCGTATGCCTTGGCCGTAAGGATATCATCCGGGCCCGGGCAATCGCAGAGCAATTTCTCCATTTCTACGATGTTCCGGACCTTTTCAAGGAAGAAAGGGGCGATGTGGGTGAGGGCCTGGATCTCTTCAAGGCTGAATCCGGCCTTGAAGGCATCAAAGAGGGTCCCGAACCGCTCATCAGTTGGACGGGAGAGGATCATCCTGATTTCGCTCGGGTTGGTATGGTGATCGATATCGGTGTCAAGCGATCGCAGTGCCTTCTTGAACGCTTCTTCAACGTTTCTACCAATGGCCATCACCTCGCCCGTACTCTTCATGGCCGTGGTGAGCGTTCGGTCGGCTTTCTTGAACTTGTCAAAAGGCCACCGGGGAACTTTGACAACAATATAATCGATAGAGGGCTCGAATGACGCAGGGGTCGATCCGGTCACCGAATTGGTAATCTCGTCCAGGCGGAGCCCGATAGCGATTTTTGCCGCCACCCGCGCAATGGGATATCCGGTCGCTTTCGAAGCGAGTGCACTGGATCGAGAGACCCTGGGATTCACTTCGATAACACGGTATTTCCCGTCCCGGTAGGCAAACTGGATATTGCATCCTCCCTGCACATCGAGCGCACGGATGATCTTGATCGATGCGCTCCGCAGCATCTGGAACTCATCGTCGCGGAGCGTGAGGATCGGCGCCACCACGACACTCTCTCCGGTGTGAATCCCCATGGCATCCACGTTCTCCATGCCGCAGATGATGATACAGGTATCGGCAGAATCCCGCATTACCTCGAATTCGATCTCTTTCCACCCGACCACACTCTCCTCGACCAGAACCTGGTGGATCCGGGATCGGGTGAACCCTATCTCCATGATTCGCGCCAGTTCGTCCCTGGTATGGGCAATTCCTCCGCCCGAACCTCCCAGCGTGTAGGCCGGCCTGACGATGGCTGGAAGGCCGACAGTTGCCACAGCTTCATCGAGCTGTTCCATGCAGGTGAGGATCATGCTCTTTGGTACCGGCTCCCCGATACGCTCCATCAGGGAGCGGAACTTCTCCCGGTCCTCGCCCTGGTAGATAGCCTCAAGAGGGGTTCCGAGGATCTCGACATTCCGCAGCGCCCCCCGTTCAGCGAGTTCTGCGGTCATGTTCAGCCCGGTCTGGCCCCCCATGCCGGACAGTATCCCGTCCGGTTTTTCTTTCTCAATGATCTTCTCAATGATGTCGGCCTTTATGGGTTCGATATAAATAACGTCGGCCATTTCCGGGTCGGTCTGGATAGTGGCCGGATTGGAATTGACCAGGATTACCTTGACCCCCTCCTCCCTGCAGGCGCGGCAGGCCTGCGAACCGGAAAAATCGAACTCCGCAGCCTGCCCGATCTGGATTGGGCCAGAACCGATAAGAAGCACCTTCCGGATATGCTGTTTCCGGGGCATCATTAGAGCCTCCCGAACATGATATCGAAGAACGGTATCCCTGAATCCTGCGGTACGCCGTGGGCCTCCGGGTGGAATTGTACACAGGTGATGTCGAGATACCTGTTCTCGAATCCTTCCAGCGTTCCATCGTTCACATTTGTATAGAGCACCCCGCAACCCTCGGGAAGAGAATCGGCGGCGACGGCAAATCCATGGTTCTGGGTGGTGATGTAAACACTCCCGTCCTTATACCGCACTGGCTGGTTACTCCCCCTGTGGCCGAACTTCATCTTGTATGTCAAGCCTCCGAGGGCAAGGCAGCAGACCTGGATCCCCATGCATATCCCGTATATGGGAAGGGTCCCGGCGAGATCGCTGACGCAGCGGATGGCATCCTTTGCCCGAACCGGATCGCCCGGGCCGTTGCTGATGAAGAGGGCGTCGGGGCGGCAGCCCTCGACCTGATCGGCGGTTGTATTGTGAGGAAAAACATGGATATCGGCGTTCCGCCTCTTGAACGAGAGAATAACGTTCTTCCTGATGCCGAGGTCGATTACGGCAATTCTCTTCCCGCCCCCCTTGATATGATAGGGATTGCGGCATGAAACTGCAGGAATGAGCTCCTGGTCGGAGATGGGGGTGACTTTCCGGGCACGGTCGACTGCATATGCTCCGTTGTCGTCACCTACCACAAGTGCTGCCCGAAGCGTTCCTTCCCGACGCGTCTTGATGGTCAGCATCCTCGTATCGACACCCTGGATACCGAGAAGACCCTGCTCTTCAAAGTAATCCATGATGGAGGGTTGCGCCTCCGGAGCCTGGCAGATCTCGCGGGCCACGCAGCCCATCGACCAGACCTTCGGGTGCTGGAAGTTGCGCCTGTCGACTCCATAGTTCCCAATAGTCGGAAAGGTAAACATCAGGATCTGTCCATGGTAATTCGGATCGGTGAGCGCCTCCATATAGCCGGACATCTGTGTGGTAAAGACCAGTTCCCCAGAACACTCACCATCTGATCCAAACCCATCACCCAGCACATAGGTGCCATCCTCAAGACCCAGGACCGCCTTCATCGTTCCATATCTATTGGGAGCGAATTGTTTTAATAGATAGCGTGGCAGTGAGACGAACGGGGGGAGAATGGCAAAGATCCTGTGTCCAAAAGGCGCATTACCCAAAATGCAGGCCGAAAATGATCTGCCTGCCCGGGACAGGGAAAGAAATGATAAAGCTAAGATGCAACAAATTTTCAACTGTGAGGGCAGGAGATTGGTGATCAGATTGCGACAATTCCCACTCTCTTCCTGGTGACAGGAGAATTAGAGGATGAACAAGATGGAAAAACGGATGTTTCCCTCTTTCTTTCAAAAGACACTCCTGTGAGAATCGATCTTCAGGAATTGCCCTGCCCACCTCCCGGAAATCCCTGTGATCTATCCAGTCTTAACGTAAAATTTGGGTGGATCTACCACAATTACCCCAATTAAAACTGAATAAAACGAGTTAAAAGATTTAGAATTAAGAAATAACCGAAATTCTCTCTTCATTTCATGAATAATAAATTTTAAGTCGAGATAATCCAAATATATGGACCATGGTTGTCCCGACAAAGGTTTTTTTCACGAAGGGTGTTGGCGTGCATAAAGATCGCCTCGCCTCCTTCGAGCTGGCTCTCCGGAAGGCATCGATTGAGAAATACAACCTGGTCTATGTCTCGAGTATCTTCCCTCCCAATGCCCGGATGGTTACCGTGGAAGAGGGCATCAAGCACTTCGAACCGGGGACGATCGCCTATTGCGTGATGGCAAAAAATGAGACAAACGAACCAAACCGGCTGATATCTGCGGCGATAGGCCTCGCCCTGCCCAAGGAGCCACAGGAATATGGGTATCTCTCCGAGCACCATGCATATGGTGAAACGGCGGAAAAGACCGGGGATTATGCCGAAGATCTTGCAGCCACCATGCTTGCCACCACGCTCGGGATTGAGTTCGACATCAACAAAGCCTGGCAGGAGCGTGAGCAGATCTACAAGGCAAGTGGCAAGATCATCAAGACAACCAACATCTGCCAATCGGCCCAGGGAGACCGTAAAGGGCTATGGACCACCGTGCTCGCTGCCGCAGTCTTTGTTGTAGAGTGACGGGCACAGAGCCCACCAACTCTCTCCATTTTTCTCTCTCTAAAAAAACGGCTCATATCGTCCCGAATAAGCACGGAAAGGACATAAAAATTAAATACGGATGAATACCATCCTCACCTAATGACGGCAAGCCGCACACTGTTACTCATCTGTACATTCTTCCTTGTTATACTGACCATTCTTGCAGGCTGCATCAAGCCTCCCGAGAGTTCATCCTCCGGCAGTTCCGGAGGATCAAGCTGGTTTTCCGGCGGGGAGAAGGGGACATCGGATGGCGGTGGGAAGAATACCGGGGCCGGAGGAAGTGTCGCGAATGGGAAGGGTGCCAGTAGCGGTACAAGCCCTTCTTCCACAGAAACCAATCTCATGGTCCCTGCGACGCCGTTTGCGTCCGGGACTCCGCCACCCACGACTTCATTGTATACCCGGCTTCCAGATCCAACCCCTGAGGTACCTGAATACGTGGCAATCTTCTTCGAAACCCTCGCGTTCAAACAGAACAAAACAGCCTATACCTACGCCCTCGAACACCCGCCAATGATAATAGAGATGTGTATCAAGCCCAACATGACTACCCGGACCATATGGTATGAGGACCGCCCGGGAGGAGGGAAAGGGAAGACTGGGGGGAAAACTCAGACGGTCACCACTATCAGCCCGGCAGCCTGGTTCGAAGTCACGGTCAGGGACCAGGCATCCGGTAGCATCGTGGCACAGGAAGGCTTCGCAAAATCCTACGGTGTTGAAAACGCCAAAAAGCTGACTATTCGTTCCGCGGGGACCTACCTCGTCGAGTTTTCCGGAAGCGATCTCTCAGCAGAGATCCGGATCCGGGTGCCAGCGACCGGGACCCAGACCGGGATGCCGCTCGGGAACATGTCCTGCGGAACTTTTCTGCTCTAAAGAGGGTCTTCAGGGGAGATATCCTCAAGATCCTCCAGCTTATTGATATTCGTGAACGTAATAAGGGCCGGATCCGTCTGGCGAAGCTGTTCGATGGGAAAAAAACGGGAGTGGAGTTCCCTCACCATGTCCCTGAGGGAAAGGGAGGTGTGGTCTTCAAGGTACTGCAGGAGCGGTTCTTTCCTGTATACGGCATGGAGCGGCTCGAGCATCTCGCGATCCCAGGCGGGTATAACGGCGTCATATTCTTCCCCCAGGGCATCGAAGAGAACCTCGACCACCGCGGTGCTCACGCAGGGCATATCGCAGGCGCAGACAAACAGGATATCCCCATGGGAGGCCAGAACGCCGGCGTGGATCCCGCCGATGGGCCCGATGCCCTTCTTGATGTCGCTCACGCACCTGACACCCCTGAGATGGGAAAACCGCCTGCACTGGTCGCCATCCCTGGCCACCAGGACGATCTCGTCCACTACAGGAAGCAGGGAATCGACAAGGCGTTCGATGAACGTTCTTCCTCCGAACCGGAAGAAGTATTTCTCCATGCCGTTTGCCCGCCGCGCTTCACCGCCCACCAGGACGATTGCCGACCTCATGGTTCCATGCTCCATCAGGCCAGTTCCTCACGGGAACGTGCCAGGTTCGTAATGCACTTGCTGCAGGAAGTCAGGATGCCATGGAGCGCACCCCGTCCAACAACGGTGCCCTTCAGAAACCCGATCCCGGTCACCCTGCCCCGCGATAGTTCCTGAAGAATGGACGACCGGTTATCCGCGGTCGCCGGTATCTGAACACTGCGGAGAAATGAAAGATACTCTTCTGCGTTCTTCCAGGGTAACAGAGCTATCTCAGCGATCGCCACGGCAAACGCCTCGCGGGTTATGCACCGGATGATACCCCAGCTGTGGGGGGCCAGGAGAGCACTATACGCACCCCCCACCAGCTTTCTGACAGGGTTCAGGGCAGTATTGGACCGTGTCTTTGCCCGGAGACCGGACCTGATGTCAGAGCTCTCTCCGACCGGGATCCAGGTCTCCCGCACCAACCATACCAGGGGAGTGGCCGAGGCATCCTGGCCCGTTGGGAACCGGCCGGGTGTCATGGCCCCTCCTTTAACGGTAACATGGACTGATCAGCTGTGACAGGTCCGGCATTGGACGACCGGCGGACAGTATATACAGAGGCGGCTTTGGAAAGCTTCGCCGCAACCGGGAGACTGACCGCCCCTGCCCCAAGCACCAGGATGTTCATGAACCTCAGTCCTGTTCAAGTGAAGATGAAGGGATGCTCTCTGTGATGAAACGTTTTTTGTTCTTCTTCTCCATGGAGAGCAGAAGGATCTTTATTTCTGGATCGGGCGAAAACCCTCCCGGTCCGCCCTTTGCAACGACCCGGTGGCAGGGGATGATGAGCGGGACAGGGTTTCGTGCCATAGCCTGCCCGACCACCCGGGGACCGGTACCGACCCTGGCAGCGATCTCACCGTAGGTTGCGGTCTCACCATACCGAATCGACCTGACTTCGTGGTAGATTTCAGCATACCGGGTGCCTGGAGGAGAAAAAGCGGGCTTCAGCTGCGAAAGATCTGCCGATCTGCCGCTTAGATACTGCTGGATCTGGAAGGGGACCGGACCTTCTTCAGGCCTGGACCGGGTGAACCGCACACGGTAGATCTTATCACCGGACCACAGGACTTCGACAAACCAGAGCCCGAACCTGGTAAAACCTGAAATCACTTCCACTTCTTCACCGCCGCGGCAAAGGAATCGATGCTGCATTCTGCCATCTCGTCGCGGATCCAGGACGGAAGCCCGGATCTCACCCGTGGTTCAAGAAACCTCTTCTCGCCAAAGACCAGCATTCCTCGGTCCTCGGGGGCCCTGAGCACTCTCCCGATAGCCTGCTCTGCCCGGTTGAGCGCAGGGAGCGTGTAGGAAATAAATTCACCATCAGAGCCAAACTTGTGCCGGTAGTAATCGATAGTCATCTGCCTGACCCGGTTGAAAGGGGCGAGGGGGAGGCCGACCACCATGGCTCCGGCGAGGAGATCGCCCCGGTAGTCGAGCCCTTCGCTCCACTTCCCACCACAGACAGCAAAGAGGATCCCCGATGATCCCCGGGCCGGAAGGGAAAGGAATGTTTTCAGGAGATCTCCTGCATCCCGGGCATCCTTCGGCTCAACGATGAGGTTGCGGGAGGACAACCGGCCTTCGAGGATCCCTGCATAGGTCTCGAGGATTTGGTACGAGGGAAAGTAAACAGCAAGGTTCCCTGCAAGTGAAGCAAAGGTGGTGATGTAACGGGCGATACGATCGGTATTCTCCCGGTTCTGCCGCATGGAAAATGCGGTCGTGATATCGCCGGCACAGAGCACCATGCGGTTGCTGGGTGGAAAGATATTCGGGAGGGTTTTGGTCATGACATCCAGTTCTCCGAAATAGTACCTGCGAAAGCTCTCAATCGGCGAGAGCGTCCCGGATATGAGGATGCAGCAATGATGAGACCGTGCCAGCTCCTGGAGACGGCCGGAAGGGTCGATATTTCGGACCTCGAGAACGATTTCGTCACCATCCCTGCGGAAGACGGTCAGGAAGGCAGGGTCCGGTGCCGAACAGGTGAGCCGGACCATGAAAGCGGTGAGAACCTCAACAGCGGTGGTAGCATATTCTCCGGCTGCCCTGTTCTTTTCCCGGATGTGTTCTGATATCTGCATCAGGTCGTCGACCACCTCGCTCAGGTCACGGTAGAGCGATCCGCGGACTACGATGCGGTCAAAGATGGACGGGTCAAACCAGTCCTCTGCCTCGTGGGAATTCCTGAGCCCCTCCATGAAATCGCCGATGTTCCGGATTATCTGTGTCACTGCGACGGCCTGCTTCAGTTGTCTGCGAAGGCCAAGGATCTCGCGCTCTGCCTGGAGAAGTGCAGGGCCTGAAATTGCCGTGTTCATCACCCCCTGCATCACTTCCCCGCAGTTATGGGCCTCATCGATCAGCAGGTGGACTTCGTGTGGCTCGATTCCGAGTGATCCATAGAGCTGGGTTCGGATTTCATCATCAAAGAGATGGTGGTAGTTGACCACCACCACATCAGATTTCTGGGCTGCGAGAAGGAGCATCTCGTAGGGACAGATACCCGCCCCCATCTCGCGGAGTTCATGGGGAAGGACCCGCTCTCTCGTGATCCGGTCGGCCCGGTTTCGGAGGGTTGTCGAGGGTAACATCCGGAGCGCATTCCCGTCGCCTCCGGTAAATACCCTGCTTTTTATAAAGTAAGGACAGATGATGGGGTGCTGTGTATCGAGTTTTTTCATCTGCCGGATGATGACAGGGTCCCTGGACGGGACCAGCTGCCCTGTTCCAGCCCGCTCTCGCATCAGGGAGGTTGAAACTGCCTTGACTCCTTCGCAGCGGCGGTAGACATCCCCTCCACCGGAAAGGGGGCATAGGCTCCGTTTCCCGATGAGGTAGGAATAGGCGAGCGTTCGCTTCCGGCTCCTGACGAGCTCGAGTTCCCGGATGAAGGTGGTGAGCTGGCTAATCGTTCGCACTGCGACAATAACCTTTTTCCCGGCGCGCTCTGCAAGGAGTGCAGAGACGATGCTCGACTTACCGCTGCCGGTAGGTGCGTCGATCATGGCAATACCGCCGTTGCGGGCGCATGTGGCGGCCAGTTCCAGCATCTCGCGCTGATACGGGCGATAGGTCTCGTAGGGAAACCAGGCATCCAGCTCGTCCATTACTAGTAGTAAGTCCGGACTGGTTTTTATTGTTACAGAGGAGATATCTCTAGCCATGGCTATCCATCCCATCGAGTACCGTTACGGGACTCCGGAGATGCGGGCAGTCTGGAGCGAGGAGAACCGCTTTGCGTGCATCGTCCGGGCGGAAGTCGCGCTTGCCTGTGCTGCTTCGGAATTCGGGCTCGTACCGCCAGTTGCAGCCGATATCATCAGGGAAAGCGCTTCACGCGCCCGGCTCTCGCGGGCTAAGGAGATCGAGGTCGAGATTAACCACGATATGATGGCAATCGTGAAAGCCATTGCCGAGGAATGCGGCGAAGCCGGGGGATGGATCCATTACGGGGCGACCTCGAATGATATCCTTGATACGGCCACCGGCCTCCAGGTGAAAGAGGCGCTCGATCTGATCGATGCAAAGCTCCGTTCCCTCCTCGCAGTACTCCTTGAGCGGAGCCTTGCCACAAAGCACCTGGTCTGTGCAGCCCGGACCCATGGCCAGATCGGGGTGCCCACCACGTATGGTCTCCGGTTCGCCATCTGGGCAGCAGAAATCTCCCGCCATCTTGACCGGCTGGTCGAGCTGAGGCCGAGGGTTGCAGTAGGCCAGTTGACCGGGGCGGTCGGAACCCAGGCTGCCCTCGGCGAGAAGGGGATCGAGATCCAGGAGCGGATGATGGAGATCCTCGGCCTGTCACCCGTTGAGGTCTCAAACCAGGTGATAGCCCGAGACCGGTATGCGGAGTATTTCATGTTCCTTGCCAACATTGCCACGACGCTTGACAAGATCGGAATAACCCTGCGCTCACTCCAGCGGAGCGAGATCGCGGAGGTCGAGGAGGCGTTTGGGAAAAAACAGGTCGGGTCGAGCACCATGCCCCACAAGCGCAATCCCATCAGGAGCGAGCAGGTCTGCGGACTTGCCCGCATTATTCGTGCTTCAATCGAACCGGCGCTCCAGAACAATACGCTCTGGGACGAGCGTGACCTGACCAATTCATCGTGCGAACGGATACTCTTTCCCGAAGCAACCATCCTTGCCGACCACATCATCAGGCTCATGACCACCGTGCTGGAAACCCTCACCATCCGCGAGGAGAATGTCCGGAAGAACCTCAACCTTCTCCATGGCATAAACATGGCCGAATCGGTCATGATGCGGTTGGCGGAAATGGGAATGGATCGCCAGCAGGCTCACGAGCTTGTCCGGGTAGCGAGCATGGAAGCCATCGCGGCAGGGATCTCGCTTGGTGAAGTGCTGGGGGAAAACAAAGACGTAACAGCATGCCTTTCTCGAAACGAGATAAAGGCGCTCCTTGACCCGGAACGCTACACAGGGACTGCCGTCCGCCAGGTTGAGCGGCTGGAAAAAAGGCTCTTGGCCCGGCACCTGAAAGCCTGAGCCGGGATTGCGGTGGGCGGCGAAGGAATCACCTCCTGATGTAAAAACTGGCACTCCTGCCTGAGTCTGGACAGGTCGAGCTGCCTGCACGCTTCAATCCTGATGTAAATCCATAGTTGGAAAAAAAACTCTGCTCGTTATTCCCAGAGCCCTGAGGGCATCGAAGGAAAGGAACGTGGGTTTATATTCATCGCTGCGATGAGTATTCTTCCCGGGAATTCATATCATCCCAAAGAAAAAATATTCCGTGCTGACCTTTTAATCGGTGGCTTTAAAAAAGGTGCGTAGTATGGAAAAGTCAGACATGGCCGGGTTGCCGGGAATGCGGACCGTTGTGCGCATGCAGATACCAATTTTTTATAAAATGATGATCAGTATGCTCTTCGTTGCCGTCATACCTATACTCCTGCTGAGTATCGTTACCGTGGGGGGAGTCCAGCCGATCATCACGGTATTCGGGATTGGGGGAACTATCGTTCTCATCACTCTGATCACCCTCATCGGGATCCTGATCTGCAGTTATCACCTGTCCACGCTCATTGCCAGGCCGATAGTACAGCTATCGCAAGTCGCAGACGAGCTTTCGCGGGGGATCGTTCGTGAGCCGGAATTACCGGTGGCCCGGAACGATGAGATAGGGACCCTGTCCCGCGCCTTCTCGAAAATGGTGAACACCTACCGGCTGCTCGATACCCTGGCCCAGGATCAGCAGTATGGAAGTTCACACGGGTATGTGAAGGAATAGGTGGTGACTGATGACCGAAAGCCTGGTGATACGACAGGACACCGGAAATGATCCTTCCAAAGTGCCGTTGGAGATGAACGATATCCTCAAAATCAGGGGCGTTGATGGCATTTTCCTGATCGGGAATAATGGGGCGGTCATGTCCGCTGACGGGTGGCTTGAGCCGGACACAGATGGATTGTCTGCCTGCAGTCTGCGTCTCATCTTCGAGTCGGGAATGATCGCAGACAGAGCTCGGGATGGCCCCCTAATCCAAATCTTTCTCGAGTTCAAGGATAGGATCCTCATAATCGAAGAAGCGGATCATGACCGGTTGATCGCGGTCATTGCCAGTCCCGATGCAAATATCGGGCAGATCAGCTACCACATGAATAAGCGGCGGCAGAAGCCGGTGCCGGCGCTATGAGTCCAGCTGTTCCAAGAGGCATACCGATAGGCCGGATCGAGGCCTCACTGACCTGGCTTCTCTCGCATACCACGCGGTTCCAGGGAGCGATCATAGTCCGGATATCCGGGGGCGAAGGGCTGATCCTCATCGAATACGGGCGGCCTGCGGCTTTCCTGTTCAATCTGGGCGAAAGGACCATCCTGGGAGAAACGGCCTGGCGATTCTTCGCACAGCATGATTTTCTCCACGCCAGTCTGCATCGTTATACCGACCATGAGTTCCAGGAGGCCATGACTTTCGTGGGACCTGGAGCATGGATACGGGAGCGCGATAAGGAAGCATCAGAGGCTCCCCCGTCTATGAACCTGTCCGAAGAGCTACAGGAATCAGGAAGGATTCCACAGGGCACCACAACCAGAGGGCCTGTTACCGTGGGTCCCGATCCCGTTAAACGCGAATCCCTGGGGAAAACGGGCAGGCCCCCCAGCGCTGCAGCCTTCGCGGTACCGGATCGGGAACGATCATTAGAAGATGTTCTTGGTCAGCTCATTGAAGTTCCCGGGGTCTGCGCGACTGCGTTCTTCCGGGACGGCTCGATTATCACATCAGTGGGAGGTCGCGCTCTCGAAGATCTGGTGGATCCGGCCGAAGAAGTCCTGTTCTCTGCCTTCGAGGTGCTTCCGCTGCTTTCGCCCGGCCCCCTTGTCCAGGTAACGATCCTGCTATTTGGCAGCAACATCACAATTGTGCCGTACGATGACGGGTATCTCCTTATCCTGACACGGCCTGAGATCAACCTCGGGCAGATCCGGAAATTGGTTCATGAAGTGGCGCATGCCGCAGCGGCGTGAAGGAGAAGAGAACCGGATAACAGTGCTTTAGCGGGCGGGAACAGTTACTGGCTCCCTTGGATCGAAACGGGGTGCGACACCAGCTGGAAATTCTGGGCAACAGGGAAAAACCGATACTATCTACCTGAATTCGCCCCTGGCCAGTGTGACACAGCTTTCCTGTAAAAGATCCCATCGTGAAAAATCTGAAAGTCCTCAAAAATTATCTCCACGACACACGATCATAAACCCCTCATCTGTGTATCCTGTCAAGATCATTTTCAACTTCTCCCCAGAAACACGCCCTACTCTTGGAGAGATATGGTAACCTGGAGGCGCCAAATCACCGGTAGAATAGCTTCTGGCGAATTGGGTTAAATCGTCTTAGTTTGATGGAACTACCAAAAAAAAGTGGCGAAGTCAGGTGTCCCAGCCCAGCTGAAGGATATTAAAATCTGGCATCGTAATTACTTGAAAATTGGAATTGTGATTTTCATATGGCAGGTCACCGTTTTCCTCATGCGTGTGCCATCGTCACCGTGATTTTTATCCTTCTTTCCGGTACTCCGGTTTTTGCAATGGTGCCGGATGAAATTGAACCACACCACATCTCCCTTGATTCCGCACGGGTACTTGCCGATGCAGCGTTGCTCGAGTTTGTTCTTGCAGGCAGTCCCGGCGCACTATCCGGTTCATGGGAAGGATCTCATATTGCTCCCGGTCCGATTACTATCTACGATATAAATGGCGAACCACTCTTTTTCCATTTTGATGTCATGCGTGATGGTGCCATAATCGGTGGCGTGAAGATTGGTGCAAGCAGGATCCTCCCGTCATCGGTGATGGCCGTTGAACTCACCCCGCGGTATTGGGATGTTAACGAATCAGGGGAGGTGGCAGAGGCTTCGCTCCTTCATATGTGTCCCCAATGCAGCATCACCTCCTCGGAACCGGTGTGCTATAGTTATCCGAAGATAGGCCAGAGGATTACTTTTGTCCAATGGGGCTCTGAAGTCGAAGAGGAGTTCATATTCGATCCAACAACCTCCACGCAGGTTCCAGAAGACTGGTCGTGGTCTTATTATAATAGCCTTGATGATGCAACCGGTCCTCCTAATAGTGTTGCCTGGGACGAGGAAGAAGCCATACATCGCCTGGTTCTTGAGAAAGCACGGATATACGGGTATCCCGGAACCAGCTTGAATCAGGAGAAAATGCAAGCTCTCCGCAAAGCGACCTTTCCGGAATATCAGGTGGGTTCGAGCGGGGCCGGGGTTCTTGGAGCTGGAGAAGCACCTTCTACAGGAAAGAAAGTTCTCCCCATTACTCTCTACCCCCAGAAGAAGGGTGATTGGTGTGCCGTTGCCTCAATACAGATGATATCAGACTATTTTGGCACCTATTTCGACCAGGACGACATCGCCCGCCTGACGAATACCAAGGGGGGAATGTACGTTGAAGATCAGGTGGAGTTCTTGATACTACACCTCGGGAAGCAGGAGACGTATGCTGATTACAGCCCTTCGTTCCAGAAAGAGGTGTATGAGATCGAAAACAACCGGCCGTTTGGAAGCAATGTCGAGTCTTTCACCATCGCGGGTGGCCATGCACGGGTGGGTGCAGGATACAATGACGATTGGGGGAGGAATGAGATTTACATTTACGATCCCTGGCCGATGAACCAGGGATCGGTTTATTGGGAACCATACTCTTCCGTAAACCATATCTGTGACGTATTCATTCGTGGATCGGATACTCCCCGGATAGAGCCTCCGGTTACCCGTTTCAGCTACACGTTTGATAAAACCACCGTAACCTTCATTGATCTTTCAACGGAGAACCCGGATTCGTGGTACTGGACATTTGGTGATGGCACTATCTCAACTTCACAGAACCCCACGCATACTTATGCCCAGCCCGGTTCCTACTGGGTGACCCTCACCGCTTCCAACAGCGGTGGAAGCTCGCGATCCATTCTTGCGGTTTATATCCCTGGAGATACACCATCGCCAACTGCAACACCTATCACCACACCAACGGTGTCAATCAAACCCACGATATTCCTGAAGGTGTATCCTACGGTTGTGCCGACGACCGTTCCGACTGTACCCGTAGCGACACATCCCACGATATTCCCGAAGGTGATTCCTACGGTTGTGCCGACGACCGTTCCGACTGTACCCGTAGCGACACATCCCACGATATTCCCAAAGGTGTATCCTACGGTTGTGCCGACGACCGTTCCGACTGTACCCGTAGCGACACATCCCACGATATTCCCGAAGGTGTATCCTACGGTTGTGCCGACGACCGTTCCGACTGTACCCGTAGCGACATATCCCACGATATTCCCGAAGGTGTATCCTACGGTTGTGCCGACGACCGTTCCGACCGTACCCGTAGCGACATATCCCACGATATTCCCGAAGGTGTATCCGACATCGTCTCCAACCACACTGCCGACAGGATCCCCTTCAAGGTATATTAGTTCTTTTATACCGGTCGCGAACTTCAACCACATGTCAAAAGGAACCTCCGTAATCTTCGTTGACACTTCAGTTGGTCCGACGGGTTGGTTATGGGATTTTGGGGATGGAACGAGCTCTACTGAAAGCGATCCCATTCACACGTATAAAGAGCCGGGAACGTTTACTGTATCCCTCAAAGTTACAAATAGCGCAGGAAGTTCAACAATTTCCAAAACTCTTACGGTTGGTTCATTCGCGGTAGGATGATATCCGGCATGTGGAAATGCTGTGTCATCCGTAGGAGTATGGAGGGCCAGGAAACATCGGTAATGGACTTTTCATCTCCAAAAAAACCTACACTTTCTCCAATGGCGCCCGAAAATTTCATGTATTTCATGATACACACGGGAGTTGGGCTTTCTCCCAACCTCCGCCACCATTGTGTTGCCAACCCCGACTCGTTAAGAGGGGGGCACTCATTGCTGTTGTTTCTTCCCAGGCACCGGGTAGGCACCGCCAGCTTCGAAAAAAAACTATACCAAAATTATAACTCTTCTTTTTCCTGCCGCCGGAACGTCTCCACAAGGTTCACTTCTGTAATCTCAGGGATGAACTCCAGGGCTTCATGCACGATACGACTCCGCCATAGCACCCAGCGGCGGTCATAGTTGATTCCCGGTGGCAGGGTGATGGTGACGATACCATCGTTGAATGCAACTTCAATGTCCCTGCCGGTAAAGAGACGGATGAGACCTTTCACCTTTTCCACGATGTCGCTGACCGCGGTCTCGATCCTGAACCAGTAATGTAGTTCCTTTCCTGCCAGCGGGTGGTTGAAATCTACCAGCACCCGGTTCCCGATGATATCCACTACGGTCCCCTCACCCCTGTCCGGAACCTTGATGGTTATCCCGACCTTGGGCTTTTCCTTGAATGAATTCTTATTGAAGGCTTCGATGTGTTCCTTTTCGCGGGGGCCAAAGGCCTTCTCCGGGGGGATATCGATCTCGCCTTCATCTCCGACTTCCCTGCCTTCAAGCGCTTCATCGAGCCCGAGGATGACATGCTGGCTGCCGATCCGGATCGTCACCGGCCCATAGAGGGCCCCGGGGCTGTGAACGCCGGCATCCTTTGCCGCTTCTTCATCGGTGGTATCGAATACCGCGCCGGCGACGCTGCCGGTATAGCTGAGCGAGACAAAATCACCCTTTTCTAACGGCATAAACTCTGCACCTCTGTCTATATAACAAAGGGAGAATGATACATAAACCTGTGGAAGGCTGAATGCGATGCTCGAGGTAGAGATCAAAACACGCGTGGAGGATCTTGGAATGATCCGGGAGCGACTCCTCCTCAACCATGCCACCCCGTCGGCCCGTGTCCACGAACACGATATCTACTACAACGCTCCTGACCGCGATTTCGGGACAACCGATGAAGCACTCCGGCTGCGGTATACCGGAGACGGGTGCCTGCTCACCTACAAGGGGCCGAAGATGAGGGAGTACAGGCTCAAGGCCCGCGAGGAGTTGAACACGGGAGTCGAGTCCGGGAGCGTCATGGGGGCGATCCTCGAGCGGTTGGGCTTTATGCCGGTTGCGGAGGTGGAGAAGCAGAGAGAGTACTACGAATACCGGGGAGCACTGGTCTCCCTCGACGAGGTAAAGGGACTTGGCACGTTTGTCGAGATCGAGGCCCGCACCAGCAATGCACATGAAGACCCCCAGGAATTCGTCATGGAAATCGCAAGAGAGATCGGGGTGGAGGGAGAGCCGATCCTCTCCTCCTACCTAGAACTCCTGCTCGTTAAACGGTGATCAATTCTATTCCTATCACCTTTGGCTCCGGACCGAAATGGATAAGGGCACATTCGCCTGTTGCAGCTACGCCAGGATTGACGATCCTGACACCCTCTCTTTCGGCAATACCCCTCGCTTCGTGGATATGGGCGCAACAGACCAGGTCGAATGATGGCATGTGCTTCAGAACGCTCCGGCTTCCCACGTGATTTCCCCTGGCACGGTCGAGGATTCCATAGGGCGGCGCATGGCTGATCAGAACGTTGTGCAGGGCCTCTCGCCGCTTGGGAATGACTGCTGACAGGATGGTGTCGATCTGGTGGTCGGTCAGTTCAAACGGCGTGTTGAAAGGGGTCGGGTTGGATCCGCCGACGCCAATGATGGAGATTTTCCCGAGGCTGATATGGGCTGAGTGGAGACAGACGCACTCCGAGCGTTCGAGGAACTCGATCATATCACGCGGATCGCAGTTTCCGGGCACGGCAAAGGCCGGAACATCGATGCGCGAGAGGAGATCGGTGGCCGATTCTGCAGGACCCATGTTGGTTATATCGCCTGCTATAAAGACAGCATCAGGGTTCAGGTCAAGGAACGCATCAAGTTTTCCGTATTCCCCGTGGAGATCGGCCAGGAGGAGAACGTTTTCCATACCCTATCCATTCAGTCCCGGCATTAGAAAATCCTATCTCCAGCGAACGCCACGATCCGGTCAGTTTCCCCTGGAGGGCAAGCGAGCCGAGGAGATGGGAGAGATCGCGGGAGAGCGGCCGGGGGCTCGACATCCCCAGCGGCGTGCCAGGGAGCGGGAGGAAGGAATGAGCGTGTATCTTCCCGTACCGGGCAATCCACCGGACGAGCTTGGCCGTTGCCCGCTGGTCATCATCGCTCTCGAAGGGAAACCCGACGATGATATCGACAACCGGGGTCAGGCCCACTCCGGTGCACAATTCCACCGCTTTGACCACGTCTTCAACGGTATGCTCGCGGCCAATCCGTTGAAGGACGGAATCGCTCCCGGACTGCGCGCCAAACTGGATGGCAGTGTTCGCGCAGTATCTCGTGACAAGGCCAAGCGTTTCCTCCGTAATAAATTCGGGCCGGACTTCGCTTGGGAACGTGCCGAAGTAGATGTTGTTCCTGAGGGTGGACAGGAGTTCCCTGAGTCGATGGGGACGTGGCTTTCTTCCATCCGATCCATAGGCAAAGGCATTCGGGGAGACAAACCTGGCATCCCGGTGCCGGGAGGCGTAATGTACGATGCCTGCCACGCTCCGGTGGCGCATGACCGTTCCGAATATCCGCGGGGTCTGGCAGTAGGAGCACGAGAACGGGCATCCCCGCGAGATCTCGACGTATCCTTTCATCCGCGAAAAGGCAGGGTAGGCATCGAGGATGACGCTCGATGCCGGGGGACTATAGGATTCGCGGGTAGCTATACCAGGGAGCGTGACAGGCTGATGGTCCCTTATACACGAAAGGAGTGCCGGGACAAGATACTCCCCCTCCCCGACCACTACGTAATCGGCATATCCGGAGACCTGACGCCAGCAGGCGGTAGCATGGGGCCCTCCTGCAATGGTGATGCAGTCTGCTTCCGCGATTTCAGGCGCAAGATCGCGGACATTCAGGGAATTGAGACTGTAGCAGGTGACATCGTTCCGGGGACGATCCGTTGGTTCGAGGAAGAAGCCTTCCCGCTCGCAGGCAGCATAGAGTGTGGCATATGTATTCCTTGTCGCAGTGGTATACCGCCAATTCACCTTCATATCCGCCTTCCCGGAAATAAAAAAGAGGACAATCCAGGGATCACGCCCTGGAACGGCAGGGGAGGAGCCGATCGATAACCTTGCAGGTGCTGCCGGTGTTGAGGGTGACCCACACCTTGATCCGGTCAGTTCCCCTGGTGCCATGGAGCACCAGCAGCTCATGCGGCTGGTTCAGGGAGGAGGCTTCCTTCATATTCGATGGTTCCTTCGGTTCCATTTACCTGTACAAGGGCACCTGGTTTTAACCGGCCGATTGCTACTTCGGGCTGGTCCACCAGAGGGATATCCCCGATGATGGCGCCGACAGCGATGATGGGGTCTGCCTGGGTATTGATGATCGCTGCCGGAGCCTTCCCGTTCCTCTTCAACGCATACAGGACATAAGAGCCAACAGTCGACCCCTTTCCGTGCTCGAAAGCGAGCACAGTACCCGCGATACTCCGACCCTCCAGGGGATGACCTTTCTCGACCACGATGCCGGTCTCTGGATCGACCCCGGAAAGAAAAGAGATGGGAGCGGGGCTCACCAGGAGCTCGCCACTACCAGTACCCCGTGATATTCCCCGTGCCCGGAATAGCAAAATCACACCTAATAAATGTTAGGAAAACGAGTATAATAGTAATATGGAAGAATCCATCCTCAATACAGGAGGTGACTCCGAGCTTGCCTCCAAGCTGAAACTTCAGGATCTCGAGTCTCAGATCCTCGACCTCAAGGTCAGGAACGAGGAGCTGGGAAGAGAGGTCGCCCAACTCCGGCGGGAGAATAATCAGCTGAAGAGGATGCCACTCTTCGTTGCCGTTGTTGTCGATATCCTCGGCACGGGTGAAGTCTATCTCCGGCAGCAGGGCAATAACCAGGAATACATCACCCACGTGAACGACGATCTCCTCCAGCAGCTCAAGCCCGGGACCAAGGTTGCCGTCAACAACGCCCTCTCCATCGTGAGAATCGTGGGCAACATTTTCGATTCACGGGTCAGGGTAATGGAGCTCGATGAGTCTCCAGCGGTGACCTTCGAGCATATTGGCGGACTGGAGAAAGAGATCGAAGAAGTCCGGGAAGCGGTTGAGTATCCTCTCACCAAGCCGCATATCTATGAGCGGGTGGGAGTTGAGCCTCCAAAGGGGATCCTCCTCTACGGTCCGCCAGGGACCGGGAAGACCCTGATTGCAAAAGCCGTTGCGCACGAAGCCAGGGCAACCTTCATACGGATGTCCGGGAGCGAACTGGTGCACAAATACATCGGTGAAGGAGCCCAGCTGGTGCGGGAGCTTTTCGCGCTTGCCAGGGAGAAGTCCCCATCCATCGTATTCATAGATGAGATCGATGCGGTGGGATCCACCAGGACCAATGACGGGACGTCTGGCAGCGCTGAGGTCCAGCGGACCCTGATGCAGCTCCTCGCTGAGATGGATGGTTTTGACACACGGGGGGATGTAAGGATCATGGCAGCCACCAACCGTGTTGACATGCTCGATCCCGCCCTGCTGCGCCCTGGCAGGTTCGACCGTGCGATCGAAATCCCCCTGCCGGATTCTGCAGCCCGGAAGGCAATCCTGGAGATCCATTCCCGGAAGATGCGACTCGAAGGCGTTGACCTTGACAGGATCGTAGAGATGACCGAGGACACCACGGGAGCCGAGCTTCAGGCAGTCTGCCGTGAGGCTGGTATGATGGCGGTCCGGAGAGAGGCAACCGGCGTCTCGCAGGATGATTTCGAGAAAGCGGTCCGGAAGGTCAAGGCCGAGGTCATCCTGGATCTCCGGATGTATACCTGACCATTTCACCAAATCTGAACTTTTTTTTCCTGCAGGATTTTTCTTAACCCGTTGGTGGCGACTTTCTTTGCATGCTCTCTGTTGCCCTTCCCATGGGGCAGCTTCACCGGGAATTCCGCGATTGACCCGGAGCGCCTATAAGTCCCACATGTGCATATATTGATCAACAGCCAAATGAATGTCCTTTTCCTGCCACGGGAGGGGGTTTCCCTCTACCGCGAACTCCTTGCGTCCGAGACAAGCCGGGAGGCTCTCCGGTTCTACCGGCCGCGGGAGACACATCGCGGGGTGGAGATAACGGTAGCAACGCTCAGCAGCGCCCTTGCCCTTGCCGCAGATCTCCGCTGGTATCTGAAGCGTTACATGCGGGGGGTTCTTTTCGAGATTGCTCCTGACATATACAGCTCCCACCGCCTGGCCCGGGAAGTGTACTACGACCGGGAGATCTCGCTCTCCGATCACTGGGATTTCAGGCTCATATACCGGATGCAGGATGGATTCGTGGTCCATGAAGAGCAGATCCTTCCGGGGTCAGAACGGCGGTGTTCAGGGCCGGCCGAGATCGAAGTCTGGTGTACCGAAGATGAATATCATGGGGGGAGTGATTCGATTGCTGAGAAAGGCGATGCCGGACAACAGGATGAAGAGGAATGACGGGGTCGATGGGTCTCACGGGATTCGACACTGGTATACCAACTGATAATTCCATTTGATTTACTTCTTGTTACAATAAAATAATTTAATTCTCAAAGTCGCACATAATCCCCTGTACCTTGCAGGATATAATTCTCCTGAAGGTATGATTGCAGGTGATACCATGGAAAAATCTTACAAGTTTGTGGGAATAATGGGATTGTTTTTAATTGTAGGGTTCCTGCTCCTTTCTGCAGGATGCACCGAAGATAAAGAGGCGCCGCTGAATGTATATGTTGCAGCGGGCCTCAAGAAACCGATGGACGTGGTGATTGCGAAGTATACCAATGCCACCGGCATCACAGTCATCCCCAACTATGGACCATCTGGCGGACTCTACACCCAGATCAGCCAGGGACAACCCTGTGACCTGTACTATTCTGCGGATTATAACCTTATCGAGAAACTTGAAGCGGAGGGCAAAGTATCCGAGGCAGAGAAGTTCATGAATGAGTTTGTCGTGTTGACCGTTTCAAAGACCGGCAGGGAGAAAGGGATCACGACAGCATCCAACCTCACCGGTAAAAACATCGTTGTTGCGGTTGCCGATCCAAGTGCTCCGGTCGGGGTCTATTCCGAGAACGTATTGAAGAACCTCGGGCTTTGGGACCAGCTGAACGCCCTGGGCAACATCAAGACCCGGCCGGGCACCGTGAATCAGGTGGCCCTGATGGTGCAGAGTGACGAGATAGATGCCGGGTTCACCTACAGCAGTACGGCTGTACTCTACAATCTCGATACGGTTGAGAAATACAGCTACGACCTGTCGGAAGAGATCGTCTTTGGCGATGCGGTAATCAAGGGAGGAAACGAGGCAGGTGCAAAGGCCTTCAGGGACTTTGTCCGGCAGAACAGCGATGAGTTCACCCAGTACGGCTGGGAACTGTATGCGTAAGGTGAGTATCTGGGAGGTCCTCTTTGTCCCCCTTTTTTTCCTGCTTATTGTCTACCCGGTCCTGGCCATCATCGGGAACGTGACAATCGAGGGGATGATAAAGACCTTTGATGACCCCATCTTCTGGGACTCGGTCAAGAACACGCTCGTAACAGCCTTCTTTGCCGCTCTGCTCGGAGTGATGATGGCGCTTGGGTTCGGCTACTTCTACATCTTTCACCCAGGGACGATCGTCTACAAAATCGCCGATTTCATGAACGATCTTCCCATTGCCCTCCCCCATACCGTAGCCGGTCTCGCGTTGCTGCTCGCATTCGGAAGAAACATGTTCGGGTTCATCGGACCGACCGGTCTCGCGTTCACCCTCGTCGCCGTTGTACTTGCCATGTTCTTTGTCTCATACCCCCTGGCAGCCCGGACCATCGCTTCCGCTGCCGAAGAGATTGACAAGGAACAGATCAACGTGGCCCGGACCCTCGGCGACAATCCGCAGAAGGCATATCGGCGGGTCGTAATTCCCATGCTTGGGGAAGCGATCTTTTCGGGATTTGTACTGAGTTTTTCCCGATCCATATCGGAATTCGCCGCAGTCATCATGTTCGGAGGTAATGTGCCGGGGATGACCCAGGTGCTTGCCAGTTACGTATTTACCAAGGTCGAGGAAGGTGAGGTAAGCATGGCAGTGACTGCCAGTGCGTTCTGTATCCTGCTTTCCCTGATGCTGGTGGTAACCCTTCGTATGCGGGAGAAGTTGCATGCTCGAAGCGCAGAATCTGCATAAATCGTTCTCAACGCACCATGTGCTGAAAGGAATATCAATCACCGTTCATCCCGGCGAGATCCAGGTCCTGATCGGGCTGAACGGATGCGGCAAGACAACGCTGCAGCGGGTACTCACCGGCATCCTGGAGCCGGACCAGGGAACGGTCATGATCGGGGGGCAGGATATCACGCACCTTTCTCCTGAAGACCGCAATGTCGGATACGTACCCCAGCACACGGCGCTGTTCAGGCATCTCACGGTAAGGGAAAACATCCTGTATCCCCTGCAAAACGGCAGGGGATCTGAGGAGACCTTCCACCAGGTCGTAAAGTTACTCTCTCTTGAACCCTACCTGGACTGGAAACCCCACAAGCTATCAGGAGGCTACCGCGCACGGGTAGCCCTTGCAAGGGCGCTGGTATCAGCGCCGCGGGTTATGCTCCTCGATGAGCCTATCACCGAGGTAGATCGGGCAAAGAAAGAGTTTATCCTGCCGCTTTTCCGGGAGGTACTCCTGCAGTTGAACGTCCCGGTCCTGTACATCACCCATGACCCGTGGGAGGCAGCCCAGATTGGAACCTCTTTCTCGGTCATGAAAGATGGGATCGTCCATCGAATCGATTCACCCGAAGAGGCGTTTGCGCTGATCCGGGAACAGGCACGGAGAAATGGGGAATAACTCCCCAAAAATTTCTTGTTTTTGATATCTACCTCAACGAGCGCCGATCAGCGCTTTAATCTCCTTATGAAAGTCCCCCTCTCTTGGATATTTGCAGGAATGTTCAGGATCTTCGCTGTAAGCAGGTTCCGGTGAGACCCGGAGCAATCTTCATCTTTGCCTGGATGCTTGTTTACCCTATCTCATGATCGCACAATTGGCAGGGCATTCTGTAATTTGTGGGAGCCTTCATCGCCGGGATCCTGCCAGGAGGCGCTTTTACAGTCAGGGAAGAAAAAAAAATACAAAAAGACTTCATCCCAGGCCGGCGTTCACGCAAACATTGCACCAAAGCTGCTGGTTAATCTCTTGCGATCGAAGTCGAGCCCGATCTTCTCGATTGCATTTAAGAAATCGCTCCTCGAGACAGCATCATGATCCCTACGGATGGCAAACATGCCCGCCTCCATGCATATGGCCCGGAGATCAGCGCCATTCTTTTCCTCCGTGAGGAATGCGATCTCGCGGAGGTCGACCTCATCGTCAAGCCGCATCTTCCGGGTGTGCACATTCAGGATGGCAAGCCGACCCTCGACATCCGGCAGCGGAATCTCGATAATACGGTCGAACCTGCCCGGTCGGAGGAGCGCCCGGTCAAGGATGTCGATGCGGTTCGTCGCTCCGATGATCTTGACATCCCCCCTCTGCTCGAAACCGTCCATGCCGGCGAGTAGCTGCATCAGTGTCCGCTGCACTTCCCGGTCACCGGAAGTGGTGGCCTCGGTCCGCGAAGCGCCGATGGCATCGATCTCGTCGATGAAGATGATAGTCGGTGACTTCTTCTTTGCCAGGTCGAAGAGCTCCCGCACCAGCCGGGCACCCTCCCCGATATACTTCTGGACCAGCTCTGAGCCCACCACCCGGAGGAAATAGGCATTGGTCTCGTGGGCGACCGCCTTGGCGAGCAGGGTCTTTCCGGTCCCGGGCGGTCCATGGAGGAGGACTCCCTTGGGCGGTTCTATCCCGATACGGTCAAAAACTTCGGGTTTCTTGAGCGGGAGCTCGACAGCCTCACGGATCTCGAGGATCTGGCGGTCAAGGCCTCCGATATCATCATAACTTTCCTCAGGGGTCTCGACCACTTCCATACCGTAAACCGCAGCATCGTAACTCTCGGGCAGGATATCGATGACCGCCAGGGACTGCTGGTTGAGCGTGCACCTGACCCCTGGCTTGAGGTTTTCAGGGTCGATGCACATGGAGCTCCGGACAAGGAACCGCGGCCCGGCGCTGCTCCTGACGATGACCCGGTTGGCATCGACTACATCCGTGACCGTGCCGATGACCAGGGGAGGGCTCCGGAGCTGCTCAATCTCGCTCTTGAGCTTGCGCACCTCCCGTTCATAGCGGATCTTCTGGGTCTCGATGTACCGCTTGTCCGACTCGACCTGGCGGAGCTGTTCACGGAGTTCCAGGTTCCGGGTCTCCATGTTGGTTACGCGGTCGAGAAGGTATCGGCATAATTCCTCAGGATTCTGGGGCTCCTGCGGCTGCCGGGCGCTTTCTGCCATCTTTTTCCTCAATTAACTATATAGGGAAAAATGGCTATAAAGATGTTTGCGAGTGGAACATGCAATGTGAAATGTGCGGCGCTAAGATCCAGGGGCAGGCAAAGACGGTCAGGATCGAAGGGGCCCTGCTCGAAGTCTGCGCCCAGTGTGCAAAGTACGGGACCGAAGTGCAGATACCGAAGAAATCTGAAGGAAGAGGAAAGCCGGTTGCCGTGAAACCCGTCCCTTCCCCGTCCCCGGTCCGCCGGCACCGCGATGTTCTTGACCTGATCGAGGGGGAGATTGTCGACGATTATGGTAATCGTATCCGGAATGCCAGGATGGAGCGGGGCTGGACCCAGAAAGACCTGGCCATGGAGCTCAAGGAAAAGGAACTCCTCATCAAGAAGATCGAAAAAGGAGACCTGATACCGGAAGATGATGTCCGGATCAAGCTCGAACGGACGCTTAACATCCGTCTTATCGATACCGCTGAAGATACTTCGGATAAAAAGAAGGGGGGGAGGGTAGTTCCAACCCTCGGAGATGTCATCTCCATAAAAAAAAGCCATAAATAAGCTTCCGCGGGCTCCTCTTCCGCTGGTTCAAATCTTACATACCCGCCCCTGCAGCATCTGTCCATGGATTTATATAGCACCTGGTGCAAACCGATATCCATGCAAGGTGAGTGTTTTTTCACCGGTGAGTGTTTTTATCACTCCTAGATCGGCTCACACACGTTGCATAACGGTTCTTCGGAATGCTGTTCCCGGAGCCGTGGCTGGTTCCAGCTGGTCCTTTTATTTTAGTTTCTTTAGTTATTTTGGCTATTGTGCCTGATTTTCCGTGAGCTCATTCCCTGAATGCGGCGCAACGGAGGAGGAGTGTGGTATGAGAGGAAAAGAAATTCGTCTGGAACGTATCATCGATCGAAACACCCGGAAGACCATCATCGTTCCCATGGATCACGGGGTCACGAACGGCCCGATTGCAGGACTTATCGACCTCGGTGATGCTGTCGACCGTGTAGCAGAAGGAGGAGCGAATGCGGTGCTCGGCCATGTTGGGCTAGCCCTGCACGGGCACCGGAAGAGCGGGAGGGATGTGGGGCTGATCCTGCACCTTTCGGCAAGTACCGCCATCGGGCCGGACCCGAACGAAAAAGTGCTGATCAACTCGGTTCAAAACGCACTCAAGATGGGCGCTGACGCAGTTTCGGTACATATCAACATCGGTGCCGATTCAGAGGCCAGAATGCTTGCTGATCTCGGGGGTGTGGCAATCGCGTGTATGGAGTGGGGCATGCCTCTCCTGGCCATGATGTATCCCCGGGGGAGGAAGATTGAGGATGAACATAGCTCTGATCATGTTGCCCTGGCAGCCCGGGTTGCCGCAGAGCTTGGTGCAGACATGGTCAAGACTGTATACACGGGAGACCCTGATAGTTTCCGGCTCGTCACCAGGGGCTGTCCGGTCCCGGTGGTCGTGGCTGGCGGGTCGAAGACCGATGACCGCTCAACGTTGGACCTGATTGAAGGGGCTATGATTGGGGGGGCCACTGGCATCTCCATCGGAAGAAATGCGTTCCAGCACCCGAACCCTGCCAGGTTTATCAGGGCGGCAGCGCTCATCGTGCATGAAGGGCAGAGCGCAGAGGAAGCCTGGAAGCTATTGAAGTGATGACCTATGATCGGAAAAGAGATCCGGATAGAGCGAATTATCGATCGGAATACCGGAAGGACTGTCATCGTGCCCATGGATCACGGGTTTACCCTAGGCCAGATTGAAGGGCTTCTGGACATGACCCAGGTGATTTCGGATGTCAGTGAAGGGGGTGCGAACGCGATCGTGCTTCACAAGGGAATCGTAAAGCGGGGACACCGGAGAAAAGGCAGGGATATCGGCCTGATTATCCACCTCTCGGGGAGCACTTCGCTCAACCCAGACCCGAACGATAAAGTACTGGTCTGCACGGTGGAAGAGGCGGTGGCGCTGGGTGCGGATGCGGTCTCCATCCATATCAACCTCGGTGCGCCGAACGAATCAAAGATGCTGGAGGACGCGGCAGGGGTGGTCAGGGACTGCAAACGGTGGGGCATGCCCCTGCTGGTGATGATTTATCCCAGGGGTAAGGGGATCGACCCATTCTCTCCCCAGGCCGTTGGCCACTGTGTGCGGGTCGCCGAAGAACTCGGTGCCGATATGATCAAGACCAATTACACCGGGGATCCTGTCAGCTTTGGAAAGATAGTCAGGGCCTGTTCGGTCCCGGTTTTCATCGCCGGTGGGGAGAAGGCAGGAGATCTTGAGACTCTGAAAGCGATTCACGATTCCGTGAATGCCGGTGGAGCTGGGGTCTGTGTAGGAAGAAACGCCTTCCAGCGGGAGAATACAACGGCATTTGTCAGAGCACTCTGCTACGTTGTCCATGACGGGTGGGACCCCGGGCGTGCGCTCTCGGAGCAGCCATGAAAGAATTCTGGGTCGACGTGCACCCCTGGCGAAAAGAGCTTGCGACCGCGGCAATCGAAAGCGGTGCGGATGTAATCGTGACCGAAACAGCCGCAAAGGTAAAAGCGCTCGGCAGGATGACGGTGCTTTCGGATGATGGGGATCTCAGGTGGGGAATTGATGTCGGGGAGGTCGTCATAACGGGCACGGAAGGAATGGAGGAAGCGGAGGCCATGGCCAGAAAAGGGTTCGTGGTGGTGGAGACCAGTAACTGGCGGATCATACCGCTTGAGAACCTTGTCGCCTCATCTGACAGGATCATTGCCGTGGTAAGGTCTGAAGAAGAGGCCGAACTCGCGCTGACCGTGCTTGAGAAAGGCGTGCGGGGAATCCTCCTGAAAGATCCAACTCCTGCCCTCATCCGGAAGATCGGAACACGGATCAGGGCCGGTGTCGGGAAAACCGACCTGGTCCCCTTCACGATCACCGATGTCCGCCCGGTCGGGATGGGTGACCGCGTCTGCGTTGATACCTGTTCCATGATGAAAGAAGGAGAAGGGATCCTCGTGGGAAATACCTCTTCGGCGTTCCTGCTCGTCCAGGCCGAAACCCTTGAGAACCCCTATGTGAGCCCCCGCCCTTTCAGGGTTAATGCCGGCGCGGTGCACGCCTACACCCTCGTTCCCGGTGAGAAGACCGCCTATCTCTCGGATTTATCGGCCGGGGATCATGTCCTGCTCGTCGATCATGCCGGGATGCTCCGCGATGCGGGGGTGGGCCGGGTGAAGATCGAGCAGAGGCCGCTCCTCCTGGTCGAGGCCGAGGCTGACGGTGTGAAAGCGAGCCTGGTGCTCCAGAATGCAGAGACAGTCCGACTGGTTGGCGAAGATGGAATCCCCATCTCGGTTGTTGCGCTCGCACCAGGAGACCGGGTGCTCGGCAGGACGCTCCAGGCCGGGCGTCATTTCGGTATTGCCGTGAAAGAGTCGATTATCGAGAAGTGACAGGATGAAGGTTGGAATCATCGGTGGAACCGGGAAGATGGGACGACTCTTTTCCGGGGTCTTTGAAAGGGCAGGGCATGAGGTGCACGTGTGCGGGAGAACAACCTTCCTGAGCTGTGTGGACCTGGCAGAGGCATCAGATCTGGTCATGGTCTCGGTACCAATCCGGGATACGGTGGATGTAATTCGTCGTATCGCTCCACTGCTCACTCCCGACCAGATCCTCTGCGACCTCACATCGCTGAAGACCGGTCCCGTTGCGGCAATGTTGGAATCGGCGGCCTCGGTTATCGGGTTTCACCCTATGTTCGGACCCGGCGTCCCCTCCCTCAATGGCCAGATTATTATCGTTATTCCGGCGCGATGCAGCAGGGAGACGCTTCGTGCGCTTTGCTCGATCTTCGAGCGGGAGGGAGCCTCTGTCACATTCTCCACGCCCGAAGAGCATGACCGGATTATGGCTCTGGTTCAGGGACTGACCCACAGCGTTACCCTGATGGTGGCCGAAACCATGCGGCGGGTCGGCGTCACGCCCGAAGATTCCGCTCCGTTCATGAGCCCGGTTTACCAGATCGAGATGGGACTGGTCGGGCGGCTCCTCTCCCAGTCCCCGGAGTTGTACGGAGATATGCTCATGCTAAATCCGAATGTTACGCCGGTTCTTGCTGCATGCAAGGAAGCCCTTGAAGATTTGCTGAGGATAGTCACTGCAGGGGATAAAGAAGCGTTCAGCGATCTATTCGAGAAGAATGTAACGCACTTCGGATCGTATTGCGACAGGGCAACGGCAGAGACCGATTACCTGATCCAGGCAATGGTGAACCGATGACGATCCTGGCCCTTGGTCCCGAGGGCACTTTCTCGCATGAGCTTGCGGTCCGGTCTTTTCCCCCCCCGATCAGGCTGATCCCAACCATTGCCGGGATTTTCTCCCTGGTTGAGGCAGGTGTCTCTGACGGTGTGGTGCCGATCGAGAACAGCGAGGCGGGCGGGGTTGGCCCGACGCTCGACGGGCTACTGCAGCACGAGGTCTTCATCACCGCTGAGCTGTTCCTGCCGGTCCACCACCACCTGGTATCAAAGGTCTCCCTGGATGAGATCGGGGTGCTCTATGTCCACCCGCAGACCCATGAGCAGTGCAGCAGGTTCATCGATGAACTGGGAGTTCCGGTCATCCACACCAGCAGCAACGCTGCCAGCGCCCAGGCGATGACCGGCTCACCGAAGTCCGGGGCCATCGTCTCACGGATGAGTGCCGATCTGCATCGCCTGCCCATTATAAGGGAGCATGTTGAAAACAACCCGTCCAATACCACCCGGTTCGTCGTGATTTCGAACCGGAGAGGGGATGAGCGGGGTTGCACGAAGTGCAGTATCCTTGTCGATCCCGAGCAGGATCGGGCCGGACTACTCTACGAGCTCCTTGGGATCTTTGCCACGCGGGATATCAACCTTACGAGAATTGAGTCACGCCCGTCCAAGCGGGGGATGGGCAGATATATTTTCTTCATGGACACCGATTACACTCCTGCCTGGGAGGATGCCCTTCGGGCGCTCCGCGAGAAGGCGCGGTTCCGGGAGCTGGGGTGCTATCGGGAACTGGAGGTACCGGAATGGACGTGACTCTTGGAAAGGCGGAAGGGATCGATATCAGGGTCAGCGCACCCGCCTCAAAGAGTTATACCCACCGGGCTCTCATCACCGCGGCACTGGCGGATGGGAGAAGCGTGATTGAACAGCCCCTCGATGCAGCCGATACAGCCATCACCGTCAATGGGCTGACCCGGCTCGGGATTCGGATCGATGGGAACAGGGAGCGATTGGTGGTGCATGGATGCGGTGGAGCGCTGGGCTGTCGCGAAAACACCGAGCTCTGGATGGGAGATTCAGGGACCAGTTGCCGGCTTCTAACCTCCGTTGCGCTCCTCTGCGGCAACCCGGTCATCATTTCCGGGAGCCCCCGTTTGCACGAACGTCCCATCGGCGGGCTTGTCGAGCCCCTCAACAGTATGGGAGGAAGGATCAGGTACCTTGGGTCTCCTGGCTTTCCTCCGTTACTTATCGAAGGGGAGCTGGCAGGAGGGGTGGTCAGCGTGGAGAACAGCGTGAGCAGCCAGTATGCATCATCACTCCTCCTTGCCGCCCCCTGTGCCCGTTCTCCGGTAGAACTGAAATTGCCTCCAGGGGGTGTGTCCCTGGCGTATCTCGATGTGACTGTAGATGTCATGGCTTCGTTCGGGGTCCATGTGCAGCGTCGCGGGTATGAACGCTTCAAGGTTGTCCCGGCACCGTACCGTGCACGGAAGTACCGTGTCGAAGGAGACTACTCATCGGCATCGTACTTCTTTGCCATCGCTGCAGCATGTGGCGGCAGGGTAAGGGTGGACAACCTTATCCCGGAATCTGTGCAGGGGGACCGTGGTCTTCTGGAGGCCCTTATCGAGATGGGGTGCACGGTCTCTTCACGTGGCAGTACCATAACGCTCGAGAGTGGTGGCCGTCTCCAGGGAATCGAGCGTGATATGTCCGCATCGCCCGACATCGTCCAGACGCTCTGCATGGTTGCCGCGACAGCCGAATCCCCGTCCCGGTTTACCGGGATCTCCCACCTTGAGTTCAAGGAGAGCGATCGCATCCGCGCGATTCTTCACGTCATTAAGACACTTGGCGGCGAAGCCTACTGTGAACAGGGCGCGATCACCATCAGGCCGGTCCCTCTCCATGGCGGGGTTATTGCCGCCGGAAACGATCACCGGACTGCCATGAGTGCTGCGGTGCTCGGCCTTGCGGTCGGGGGAGTCACCATCACCGGTGCCGAATGCGTCAGCAAGTCTTTTCCGGATTTCTGGAAAATACTCCATGAGGTCAGACTGGCATGAGGATTGTGTTGTGCGGGTTCCGGGGGACGGGGAAGACCGAATGCGGCAGGTTGTTGTCCCAGTTAACCGGCCTGCCGTTTTTCGATACCGATGCGATGATCGAGGAGCGCGTGGGAAAGCCCATCTACGAAATCTTCGCAGAGGATGGGGAGGAGACCTTCCGGGAACACGAACGGCAGGTGATTGCCAGCCTCCCGGATTCAGGCTGCATTGTCGGGAGTGGCGGGGGAGCGGTGATCGACTCCCGGAATGTGGCTGCTCTCAGGAGGGGAAGCACGATGATCCTCCTCGAAGCAGAACCGGCCGTCATCGAACAGCGCATCCGGAACACCACACGGCCAGCACTCACCACGCTCCCCTTCCGCGACGAGATTCGTGTCCTGCTCAAAGAACGCAGGCCATTCTACACCAGTGCCGCTGATTTCTGTATCGACACCACCGCACGGAGCCCAAACGAAGTATGCCTTTCCATCATGCGAATTGTTACCGAGGGAACGGTCTTGCCGGGCGCAGGGGAACGGGCAGTCCGGTTCCTGGATCGATCGGGAATCCCGCACGACGAAGTCCGGGCGTTCGAGGAGGCTGTGAACGGAGATCCAAAGACGAGGCTGTATGCCATAGCCGGAAATCCTGCATTCCAGAGCCGGAGCCCTGCACTCTACGCGCAGCTCTTCTCGCATTATCACCTGAACTGCCACTATACCCGGCTCCAGGCGCCGGATATACTCCCCATACTCCGTATATGCCATGACCTTGATTTCCGGGGTCTGTCGGTGACCATACCGTTCAAGACCAGCATCATGGGGCACCTCTCGGAAATTTCGCCCGATGCCAGGGAGATCGGGGCGGTCAACACCGTGGTGTGGTGTGGTGGAAAGGGGTACGGGTCGAACACCGACTGGATTGGTATCAGGGATGCGATCGGCGATGCCGGATCGAAGGCGGTCGTTCTTGGTGCCGGGGGGGCGGCCGCCGCAGCGGTGTACGCGCTGAGGTCTCTCTCGCTTGACATTACGGTGCTCAACCGTACGGTCAGCGCTGCCCGGGACCTTGCCGGGCGGTTCGGGTGCGAGTCCGGCCCCCTGGAGATGTTTGACAGGGTTTCACCCGATATCGTCATCAATGCAACACCGGTCGGCATGGATCCGGATACGAGGAGCCTGCTCCAACAGGGCCAGCTGAAACCATCCATGACTATCTTTGACCTGGTCTATACGCCGCCTGATACACCGCTGATCAGGATGGCTCGAAGTGCAAGGTGCCGGGTCATTCCCGGCACAGAACTGTTTGTCCGGCAGGCTGCGGCGCAATTCCGGCATTTCACCGGAATTTCTGCGCCCTTGGAACTGGTGAGGAGCATGATCCAATGAATACCTTTGGACGATCGTTCCGGTGTACCACCTTTGGTGAGAGCCATGGTCCTGCACTGGGGGTCGTCATCGACGGATGCCCCCCCGGACTGCCGCTCTCCGAGGCGGATATCCAGCCGGCGCTCGACCGCCGCAGGCCGGGTCGCGGCCAGCTTATGTCCTCCCGGGCCGAAACCGACCAGGTCGAGATCCTCTCGGGAACCTTCGAGGGAAGGACCACCGGGACGCCACTGGCGATGATCATCTGGAACCGCGAGGCGCGCCCCTCCGATTACGACACGCTCCGGGACCTGTACCGCCCCGGGCACGCCGACTTCACCTACCTGGCAAAATACGGCACCCGGGACCACCGGGGAGGTGGCCGGTCTTCTGGGCGGGAAACGGTGGCCCGTGTTGCAGCAGGTGCGGTGGCCATGAGGGTCCTCGCGGAAACGGGTATCAACATCACTGCGTCCATCGATGAGATCAACGGGATGGCGGATCCCGGGGCGCAGGAAGAGGAGATACGCAGGGCAGTGGCCGAAGGCGATTCCGTTGGCGGGATCGTCACGGTCATCGCCCGGGGCTGCCCCCCTGGGCTCGGAGACCCGGTCTTCGGCAAGCTCGATGCCCTGATTGCCGGGGCAATGATGGGGATCGGGGCGGTCAAGGGAATCGAGATCGGGGATGGGTTTGCCGCGGCCCGTATGAGAGGAAGCGAGCACAACGACCAGATGGATAGCACAGGGTTCCTCTCTAACCACTCCGGAGGTATCCTCGGTGGTATCAGCACGGGGGCCGATATCGTTGTCCGGATTGGCATAAAGCCGACCCCCTCTATCCGGAAGCCCCAGAAGACGATTACCGTGAACGGGGAAGAAACGGTTATACGGATCGAAGGCCGGCACGATCCCTGCATCGTTCCCCGAGTGCTCCCTGTTGCAGAGGCAATGCTTTCCCTTGTGCTTGCAGATGCCCTGTTAGAACAGCGGAAGTACAGGGTATTCCAGCGGTGAGGAACAGGAATGATACCTCCTGATGAGCAGCACATGAAAACGGAACTTCTCATCCCAGTTACCCTCCTCTTCATCTCCCTGATCGTATTTCCGGGATGTGTTTCGGTACCGGACCTTGCAGGTGGCGGAATGGGAAAGGAGCCGTCCGATGTATCGGTCAACCTGGTCAGGTCATCGGCTGATTTCTCGCTGTCCCGGGGCTGTATCTGGACCGTAACCGTACAGGTCTACAATCATGGTGACTTCGATGCGCGGAACGTAAACGTCCAGCTAGAACTGGTTGACGCCGCGACCGGAGCGGTGCGGGATACCATGCGGGTGTATGCCGGCACGCTTGCACCCGGGGAATCGCACCAGATCCAGGTCGAACTCGATGGTGACTGCATCAACGACTATGTCCTGAATGCCTACCCGGTCCTGGCGTGACTGGGCCGAGAAAACTCACCCCAATCCAGACCTGTGCCACACGGTGGTGAACGAAGGACAGTCCCGGAACCTGATGGTCCCCAGGGGTCTGGCCCGTCCCTCGTTGCCAGGGCGGGTCAGCGGGTGAGTGTATCGAGGATCGCACGCGCCTCCCGGACAGTAAACTGTCCTTCGGCGGTGGGCCTGCCTGCAGCACAAAAGAGGTGCGACGACCCGAACAGCGGGAGAATGATCCTTGCAAACCGGAACCGCGAACCCATAGTGCTGGTAATAACCGGATGATCTGCGGCCAGGGTGAAGGTACACAGCGAGAGAACGTCTTCGGGTGAACGGGGCGTGACAACAATTTTCGGAATCCCATACCCACGGAGACGGACCTCGATGCCCCGGAGCTCATGTTCAGATGGCATCCGGTCGGTATGGAACGAAGCGATGATCTCCTTGCCGAGATTCTGGTAGTCCGATGCCGTGGCACTGAACCGCTGTTCGATATCGACCACGGCCGCAAGGGAAAGCCAGGGCTCGATCAGGGCCTGCCATTCCCCGGTGTTGCCGGAGAACGCACCCCCTTCTTCCCTGGTCCTGACGGTCAGGATGATCGGGAGCGTGCACCCACGGATGGTCCTTAAGGCAGATCCTGGAAGGTTCCTGGGAATGAGGTCGAGCCTGAGCTCGATCATGTCGGCGCCATCTGCAACAGCGCGAGCGATATCCGCCGGATCAGAAACCGACGCAACAAGTTGCATACGGTGAGAGTGGATCGCACTTCCATATATCACCCGCTGCCGCGCTGCAGGCTCACCTGGAATTGCGTTGTTTCTTTGGGACGCAGGATAAAGTTATACGCACGTATGATCGACCGGATCCCGGAACTTCTGGCGCCAGCAGGCTCGCCTGACGCTCTCAAAGCTGCGGTCAACGCCGGGGCGGATGCCGTCTACCTCGGAGGGAAACAATTTGGGGCACGTAAGTCTGCGCCCAACTTCACCGACAAAGAGCTGTCCGAAGGAATTGAATATGCCCACCTGCGAGGGGCACGGGTCTACGTTACGGTTAATACCCTTGTTCATGATCGCGAGCTGCCCGCACTGGCGCGGTATCTTGCCCTGCTATACGGGATGGGAGCCGATGGCATCCTCCTCCAGGATGCCGGGGCAGCACAGTTGGCACGGAGCGTGGTTCCCGATCTCCCCCGTCACGCATCCACTCAGTGCACGATAACCGATAGGGAAGGGGTGATCCAGGCCCGAAAATCGGGGTTTGCGAGAGTGGTTCTTGCCAGGGAACTCAGCATGGAGGAGATCGATTCGATCTTTGAAATTCCCGATGCGGAACGTCCCGGGATCGAAATATTTGCTCACGGAGCGCTCTGTTATGCCTACTCGGGACAGTGCCTCCTCTCTTCGGTCATTGGTGGACGAAGCGGAAACCGGGGCATGTGCGCACAGCCATGCCGGAAGCCGTACAGGCTGGTGGGGGGAGCAGCGGACCGCGTCGGTCGGATCAGATGCAAAGAGCACATACCTCTTCCCGATGCGTATCTCCTCTCCACCCGTGATCTCTGCATATACCCGCGACTTCAGGAAATACTGGGACGGCCGTTTGCAGCATTGAAAATCGAAGGCCGGATGCGGTCCCCGGAATACGTGGCCATCGTTGTATCCCGCTACAGGAAGGCGCTTGATTACCTCGCTTCGGGATTGGTTCCTGGTAATGAGGAGATCGAAGACCTGGAGATCGCCTTCTCCCGGGGTTTTACTCCCGGGTACCTGTTTGGCAGTCGTGGTTCTTCTCTGATGGGACGATGCCGGCCGGGCAACAGGGGGCTTTTTCTCGGGACCGTGGCCGCCAGCACACCCGGTGAACTGCGTATCCTCCCTGCAGCCCGGACCGTGCCCGGACCTGGAGATGGGCTTGTTGGGAGGAATCCTTGTACCGGTGAGGAGCAGGGGTTCATCCTCCATGGCGCTGTTGAACATACGGACCGGGAGGTCGTGATTCGGCAGCAGACCGGGATCAGCATGGGCATGGATCTATTCCTGACCAGGAGTGCGCGCCTTGAGTACGAAGCAGAGGGAATCCTGAAGGCCCCAGGGCCTGCGGGAAGGTTCCCGCTTCCCATCTATATTACACTCGTTGTGGAACCGGGCTTTCCCCTGCTCATTTCAGGATTGATCCATGTTCCAGGTGGAACTACCCTGGTTGTCCGTCACGAAGGCGACTTTGTTCCGGAACCGGCCCGGGGCCGGCCAACTTCAGGCGATGATATAGTGCGCCAGATCAAAAAGACAGGGAATAGTCCATTCAGGGTGGAAGAAATCTCCCTCGTCTATCCCGGGTCCCTTTTTATCCCGATCGGCAAATTGAACGCCTTCCGGCGGGAATTCATAGACCTCGCCCGCCAGGAGGTGCTCGCCTCCTTCCATCCCGCCTCCGCCATGGCAGATGAAGCGGAATCCCGGGCGAGGGATCTGGCAGAACATCTCACACATTCATGTTCCAGTCCGATCTTCACCCTCCCCCAGGTCGCTGTCATCTGCGACGACCATGAGAGTTGCATGGCCGCGCTCTCTTCCGGCAGTGACCGGGTTTTCTTTGAACCCGCCGGTGAATGCACATCACCGGGAACCTCAGTCCTTCCGGTTCTTCAGGAGGCGGAGGATCCCGGGATAATCGTCTGGAAATGGCCGCAGGTCCCGCCGGGCGACTACATCAAGGCCGCATGTTGTATCCTCCCCTCCCTCTCCGCGAACGGACTGGGCAGGGTGATGGTGGAGAGTCCAGGAGCAGCGGCCGCGATACGCCGGGCCATCCCGGGCATGACGGTCACGGGCGGGCCGGGCCTGAATATCTTCAACCACCTCTCAATTCGGGCATATTCCGACCTTGTATCGGGAATTACACTCTCTCCTGAGCTCTCTTCCCGCGATATTGCAGAACTCATGCAACGCAAGAAGCATTCCTGTCCGGGGGTGGAGACCGCAATCCTCGTCCAGGGAAACCTCGAAGTCATGGTGACTGCCGACAATCTCCTCAACCACGCTTCGAGCGGGGGGCAGATCGCACACTGCCGGTTCGCCATCGAAGATGAAACAGGACGTGCCTTTCCAGTTCATGTGGATACCTGCGGGAGGACGCATATTGCAAATGCGAGCGAACTCTGCCTTATCGACTACCTCCCGGACCTTGCCTCCCTTGGGATTGACACAGTCATCATCGATGCCCGGGCCCGCGGACCGGTTTACTCCGGTGGGATGACAGCCGTGTACCGGGAAGCCGTGGAGAATATCGATTGGCTCTCCGGGCGTTCCGGTGCTTCCACCCCCATCCCTGGCCTCAAGAAGCGTATCAGGGAGATGGCGAGGGGCGGGATAACCGCAGGACATTTCATCCGCGGCCTTTCTGATGGTGAGGGGAAAGGTATCAATTCCCGGCATCCATACTCTCTTTTGTGACGAATATGGACAAGCCATTCATTCTCATCAACCTGAAGACCTATCCTGAAGGAGCAGGGCAGCGGGCACAGGCCATCGGGGATGCCGCAGCGCAGGTCGCCTTCGAGAGCGGGACTACGATAGCGGTGGCCCCATCCTATATGAACATCCGCCCTCTCGCTGTTCATACCGGAGTCCCGGTCTATGCACAGCACGTGGACGGTGCCCAACCGGGGGCCCACACCGGGTTTGTCACCGCTGAGGCCCTGAAGATGGCCGGGGCAACGGGTTCGCTGGTCAACCACTCCGAACGGCGCCTTACCCTGGCCGACATCGATGCGGCAGTAACCGCGCTGAAGGCAGCAGGGCTCGTATCGGTCGTCTGCTCGAACAATGATCCTACCAGTGCTGCAGCGGCGGCGCTTGCACCTGATTACGTGGCAATCGAACCACCCGAACTGATCGGGAGTGGGATATCGGTCTCGAAGGCGAACCCTGACATCATCAGCCGCTCCGTTGAGGCAGTACAGAAAGTGAATCCAGGGGTGAAGGTGCTGACCGGGGCGGGGATACAGTCAGGAGAATGCGTAAAAATCGCCCGCGATCTCGGAACCGACGGGGTATTGCTAGCATCGAGCGTCGTCAAGGCAAAAGCCCCGATCGCTGTGCTCCGGGACCTGGTCTCGCTTGTCTAGCGCTCGATAATCAGGGAGATGAGGTCGTGCTTGGTGATGACACCCTGCACCTTCCCTTCCTCCATCACCAGGACGGCATGGTGTTTCTGGAGGATCTTCACCACGGTCTCGATATCCATGCCGGGAGGGACGGTGGGAAAACCCGGCTCGAGCACCTGGCTCACCGAGAGGTCATGACCCTTTGAAGTACCCCGGTCCTCGATTGCGCCCACGATTGCGGACTCCGAGATGCAACCGACCGGCACCCCGTTCTCGATGACGGGGAGCTGCGAAAAGTTCCGGGCATCCATGATCTCCACAGCCCGGGTAAGCGGATCACGGGGTTCAACTGAGAAGACGGGGGCATTCATCACCTGAGCCGCGGTCATCCGTGGTTTCCTGGCTTCATTGAGGACTCTGACTATCTTTTCGAGGGTACTCACCCGAGGGTCCACGCTTCCTGCCTCGATTCGCGCCACCATAGACTGGCTGATTCCTGCCATCTCTGCAAGTTCTGACTGCCGTATACCCAACATTTCACGGCGGGCTTTCAGTTCCTCTGGTGTTGGGATATGCATTGATTATTACTTCGGTGCATACTGGTAATTTATATTTTTCCCGGTAATCATAATTCGAGGAAGGTGGAGCAGGACAACTGTGACGGACCGAATCTGCCGAATGAACGATCCGGTGAAAATTAATGGATGTCGTCCGGCTCTCTCCATGTTTTTGGCATCATCATCGCCTGCCCGGAGATGGCCCCCTGGCGCGAGAAGCCGTTCATATCGCAGGGCACGGATTTGCGGTTCTGTGTGCGGGATAACAGATCCTGAAATGGAAAAAAGGAATGCCAGAAGAAGGAACCGTGATGGAATTGAGTGGGAGGAGTAAGCCCCCTTCTGTTCGGTGCGGCATTCAGCTTGGCGCCATACCCGGGTATTTGTGCCTGAGCAGCCACGATACCCTGTTCTGGCTTGCACCCGCAGGGATTCGCCGTTTCATCGTATCCTGCCCCTGCGCTCAGCGAGTTATCTTATGCCTTTCGGCATGTCTCGCCCTTGAAGGCTCTGTCGCTTCATGGCTGTGAGCAGGCCGTGTCGTTTCTGTGCCAGTGCCGTGGCTCTCGCCACCCATACTTGCATATGGCTGCGTGCCCAGGTGGTGGGGGGACTTTCCTCAGCGGCCGGGTTGCCCCGGCCACCGTCAGCCGCACTCTCCCTCTCCTATATATATATGCGTCCGATATATTTAGCGTGATGCATGTCCTCACCGATGAGGAAGGAGCGCTGGCAATCCGGGTCGCCCGGGCGGTGCTCGAGAAGCATATCGGCCGGACGAACAGGGACCTTCCGACCTTCCCCCCGGTATTTTCGGAGAAGCGCGGCGTCTTTGTGACCCTCACCAGGGACGGCGAGCTCCGTGGGTGTATCGGGTTTCCTTACCCGACACATTCCCTGAAGGAGGCGCTCTGCGATGCTGCCATCTCCGCCGCTATCCGGGACCCGCGCTTCCCCCCGGTCCGTGCACCGGAGCTCCCGCTGCTGCGAATCGAGGTTACCGTCCTGTCCATTCCCGAACCGATCTCTCCGGATCCGGAAGCCCGCCCTGCGGCAGTCAAGGTCGGGAAGCATGGCCTGATCGTCCAGGGGCACGGGAGGAGCGGACTGCTCCTTCCCCAGGTGCCGGTAGAATGGGGGTGGGACAGCCGCGAGTTCCTGGATCATACCTGCCTGAAGGCCGGACTCCCTGCCGGCTGCTGGCGGAACGAGAAGATCGAGGTCTTTACCTTCGAAGGGCAGGTCTTTTGTGAAAAGAAAGAAGGGTGATCCTCAAACAGGTAATTATTATTATAGCCCGCTATCAGGACTATCATTCAGCCAAGGCCTGTAATTGCTTCTTTGAGTGAATTCTGCATAAATTTAAAAAAAATCTTCCCGGTAAAAAAGTACATCAATACAAACGAATTTGACGACAAAGCTCCGTGAATATCTGTGCAATCTCTGAAGAGGGAGCGCATCTTTGACCAATTTTAATGAAATCTTCGATCAAAGAGCGAAATACCGGGATGGTCAGTCCAATGATTCAGTTCACATTTTAGCCTGGCAAGAAGAGTCTCATATTCCCGTTTAATCATTTTCCCATCATGTCGGGAATACACATAAAGCGGATAACACATTTTACTGAATGCTTTCTCAATTTTGAAGTTACTTCGTGGGAATATGAGCGGGACAAATATATAGTTCAACACAACAGATGATGACCATGAATAACTCCAGAAAATGTCTGAACGTCGCTGGCGCTTTGTTCCTCTGCCTGCTTGTCGTGGGAACAGTCAGTGCCTATGATGCTGATATCGCCTGTCTCAGCATGAGAGAAGTTATGGCGGGAAGCCATGGTGTGACGGAAATCGAACTGACAGCAACGGCCCCGCTATCGGTCAGCGCGCTCAGTATTAGGCCGGACGGGATAATCAATTCTGAGTATGTGCTCTGCACATATCTGAAGAGCATAATCCGCGAGGCAGCTTTGAGCGGAAGGCCGCTTTCCAAGGTAATCCTGACCCTATCATATATGAAACCTTCCGGAGTCGAACGTATTTCGTATGAGCTTTCGCCCAGTACCAATATGTTCATCAGGCTCGGGGGGTCCTTTGATCCAACCAAACCATCTTCTGGAACGAGCCAGGAGGATCCATATAATTCCTTCCTGAACAGGTTTCTCCTGAAAAAGGACATCACAAAGTCATCAGTCCTTGCAAATCTTCAGAGGATACAAAAAGGAGGGTTGAGCCCGGTGGTGGTCGTCCAATCGGGTACGGGTTCGAACACTGGAATGTTGCAGAAGGTCAATAGTGCTCACATGCAGAAAGTTGCGGGTTACAGCACAGGCCAGGGCAATCTAGCATCGATGAAATCCGAGCTAATCAGGAAATACACATTGGGTTGATTAGATTCGTAAAAAAGGGTAGCACCATTTTTCCTTACTGCGATGATTAGACAATCATCGCAGAATTCCCTGTCTGGCTGTTCTCCTAAAGACAGGGTTGAACAAAGTGAGCGTCATGAACGTCGGTAAAACCGTTCACCGCCTGGATTTCGCTTCGTGAAACCTGCGGTAAGGAAAAATTATCCCATTTTTCCCAAAGCAGGAATTCAGGACAACATCCTCGCTTTACCTTCGCTCAATACGGGGTCTTTGTAAGCCATACCTTCTTGCTGATCGCGAGCCCAGATACTGCAGACCTGTTACATGCCTCTCAGCTTCGAGGTTCTCGACAAGGATATTGCCGGGAGGATCGGCCGTCTCCGTGCAGGGAACCGGACGGTCCGGACTCCGTTGCTCCTGCCGGTGGTCAACCCCCATCTCCAGCCGGTTTCACCCGCAGAGATGAAAGCGATGGGTGCCGAAGGCATCATCACCAATGCCTACATCTTCTCCCGTAGCAACGAGTACCGCGACCAGGCGCTTTGCGAAGGCCTTCACCACCTGCTCGGGTTCGATGGTCTGATCATGACCGATTCCGGCTCGTTCCAGCTCTCGGTCTACGGCGCAGTGGAGATCGGAAACCTCGAGACCCTGGAATTTCAGCAGGCGATCGGGAGCGATATCTGGGTGCCGCTCGATATCCCCACCTCCCCCGAATCCGGTAGAAAACAAGCGGAAGACGACCTCTCCTGTACCCTGGAACGGCTCCGCGAGGCGCGGGAGAAGCTCGGACCGGATGCACCCATCGCCGGCCCGGTCCAGGGGGGGATGTTCGAGGATCTGCGGGAAGCTGCCGGGCGAATGGTCGGGGGGATGGGCTTTTCATTCTGTCCTATCGGCGCTGTGGTCCCGCTGATGGAATCGTACCGCTACGCGGAGCTGGTCCGGGTGGTGATGGCCGCTCAGCGCGGTATCCCCCGCTCCTCGTGCATCCATCTTTTCGGGGCAGGCCATCCCTCGATGTTCGCACTTGCCGTGGCAATGGGATGCGATGTCTTCGATTCCGCCGCCTATGCGCTGTATGCCAGGGACAGGCGGTACCTGACTCCTTCGGGAAGTTACCGGATCGACGAGCTTGTGGAACTTCCCTGCCCCTGCCCGGTGTGCCGGGGTTATACCGCCGCAGAACTGCGGGCGTCGCCCGACCTGGGCCGGCTCCTCTCCCTCCACAACCTTGCAGTCAGCCTCGCCGAGATCTCCCGTATCCGCCAGGCGATAACTGACGGGGTGCTATGGGAACTCGTGGACGAGCGGTGCCGGGCCCATCCCCAGCTCCTGCGGGCGTACCGCGAGCTACTCGGCAGGGGTCCGGAGCTTGAGCCGTTTGACCGGAGCAGCAAGCGGAGATTTTTCTACCGGGGAAGCGAGAGCTGTCTCAGGACCGAGGTGGCGGCCTTCCAGCAGCAGATCCGGCGGATTGCAACCGGCAGTAATGTGCTCGTCGCTGTGGACGGGAAAAAGCGCTCCGGGTACGACACGACCCTCTTCTTCAAGCCTCCGTTCGGCCCGTTTCCACCCGAACTCCGGGAAACATTTCCAATCGGCCAGAGCGAGATTCCGGAGTGGGACGAGGAGATGGTGGTGCAGGGTTGCGCCGGGGTGCTGGCCCTGGTGACCGCCAACCCGGGATCGAGGTTCTGTATTTTTACCCCTGGACGATGGTTGGACACTTTCCGGCGGGAGCTTCCTGGGTGCGAGGTGCGGTGTGACCCGGTATGAAGTGATCCGGCGAGACGGCTTGGCCCGGATATCGGTCCTCGCAACCCCGGACGGGCCGCTCCACCTCCCGGCTGCCGTGGATACGCGGCGCCTCTTCCCTGACCTTGCCTGCAGGGAGCTCTCCAACGTTCCTCTGGCAGCCCCTGAGGAATTCGCACGGCGCTACCATGTGCGCGGCAAAGAGCAGCCGGTTGCCATTCACCCGGCACTGGAACCGGAGGCATCATCAGGAGACTGCGTTCTCGTTCCCGGCTGGCATACCGTTCTTGAGAACCCCCGGAATTACGTTGAATGGCTCGCCCGGTTAAAAAAAGCGGTCCCTCCTGATACAGCATGGTATGCACCGGGGGCCGCGCTGCCCTCAAATGCCCATATCCTCTGCTACACAGGCTTTGACCTCTTCGATTATACTGCTGTCGACCTGAAAACCGCTCAAGGACTCTTCTGTCTCCCTGAAGGCAACTTTCCCCAGGAGATCATGAACGAAGGGGCATGTTCCTGCCCGGGCTGCCGAAAGTCCGATCTCCTGCAGCACAACCGGTTCGCCCTTGACCGGGAACTCGCCCTGATCAGGCAGTTCATTTTCCTGCACCAGACCAGGGAATTTGTTGACAGCCGGGCACAGATGGTGGCAGCGCATGTCGCAATTATCCGGCACCTTGATTCAAGGACACTGTTCATGGAGGAGCGCATACCAGTAGTCCGCAACGTCAGGCTCGGGGCCATGGGCGGGGATGCCCTCTCCCGGCCTGAAGTCCGGAGGTTTGCGACCCGCGTGCTCGACCGGTATCTCCCTCCCCAGAGCGATGTGGCTGTCCTTCTCCCCTGCTCTGCACGAAAGCCCTACTCCCTCTCCCAGAGCCACCGCAGGTTTACGGCGGCCGTTGCCGGCAGGGCTGTGGAACTGATCGTCACCTCGCCGCTCGGGCTGGTCCCCCGCGAGATCGAACGGATTTACCCTGCCGCCCACTATGACATCCCTGTCACCGGCTACTGGGACCGGGAGGAGCTTGCCGCAACAGCAGGTATACTGGCCGGCTTTCTCTCCCGCCACCCGTACCGGAGGGTTATCGCACACCTCGAAGGAGGGGCCCTGCAGGCTGCAGAGATGGCCGCCGCGATCTGCGAAAGGGAAATTGAATGTACCGGGGGCGATCGGCCGGCATCAGACAGGGCGCTTGCCCGTCTCAGCGAAACCCTGGAAGGCGAGCGGGCCATCCGCCATGATATCGTCCGTGGGACCCTCTCCTTCCAGTTCGGGGTGGAGGTGGATACCCGCGCTATGAGCATCCGCTGGAAGCACCCGGATCTCCTGGTCAGGAAAGGCAAAGACCCGCTTTTCTCTCTCGATCCCGGAACCGGTCTCCTTCGGCCAACATTCGAGGGGTGGAAGTTCATCCCGGAGGGGTACCGGGTGACTATCGATAATTTCCCGGTGAGGGGTGATATACTCGCTCCGGGAGTCGCCTCGGCAGATCCGCGAATTAGGGAGGGGGACGAGGTTCTGGTGGAAGGTCCGCAGGCCCTGGCTACCGGCAGGGCGGCAATGCCGGCGTTCGAGATGGAAGGATCATCACGTGGTGTTGCCGTCAGGGTGCGTAAAGTATTGAAACAGTGACACTCCATTAGTATACCACAACTGTTTCGTTGGAGAATTGGAAACCATGTGCAGGGAGAACGAGGCATGCCATTTGTGATTGCCGTTCCAAAGGAACTGGCTCCTGGCGAAAAGCGCGTGGCAACCGTACCGGAGGTCGTGCAGAAGCTCATTAAATCGGGTCATAGTGTCAGGATCGAGCACGGCGCAGGTACGGGCGCCTACTACCCTGACGCTCTCTATACGGAGGCAGGCGCAACGATCGCGCACAGCCGGGCTGAACTGTTTAGCGGTGCACAGATTGTGCTGAAAGTCCAGCCCCCCACTGTGGCCGAAGTTGAGCAGATGGCCGAAGGTACGATAGTGGTCGGGTTCATGAATGCAGCGCGAAATCCTGAAGTTGTCATCCGGATGCGGGACCGGAAGATTACAGCGTTTGCCCTTGAACTCGTTCCACGAATCACCCGTGCCCAGAGCATGGATGCGCTCAGTTCCCAGGCTACTGCCGGAGGGTACGTGGCAACCTTACTGGGAGCCGCGCACTGCCCGAAGTTCCTCCCCATGCTGACGACCGCTGCAGGGACGATCCGGCCGGCTACCGTGCTCATTCTCGGCGCCGGAGTCGCCGGTCTCATGGCAATTGCCACGGCAAAACGGCTCGGTGCCGTTGTCGAGGCCTACGATGTCAGGCGCGCCGCCGGAGAGCAGGTCCGCAGCCTTGGTGCAAGGTTCATCGAGCTGGAGATTAACGCCGAAGGCCAGGGTGGGTATGCACGCGAGCTTACGCCCGAAGAAAAAGTTAAGGAACAGGAGATGGTATCTGCAGCAGTTGCACGGGCAGATATCGTCATCACGACCGCCAGTATCCCTGGCCGGAAAGCTCCTCTCCTCATCATCAGGGAGACTGTTGCCACGATGAGACCGGGAGCCGTTATCGTTGATATGGCTGCCGAATCTGGCGGGAACTGCGAGCTGACCGTTCCGGGGAGGACCATCCGTGAAGGGGGGGTCACCATCCTGGGCTCGTTGAATCTCCCGGCAGAAGTCCCGTTCCACGCGAGCCAGATGTTTGCAAAAAACCTCCACTCGTTCCTTTCTCTCCTCGTGGATAAGGATGGGGGGATGGTGACGGAATTTACAGATGAAATCCTGGCCGCAAGCCTCCTGGTTCATGCCGGCGAGATACGCCACGGACCGACCCGCGATCTTCTCGGGGGTGGAACCCCGTAATGGATATCACCATGTTCTGGATCTCGGTCTATATCGCCGTTCTTGCCGCATTCACCGGATACGTCGTCATCAGCCGTGTTCCGGTGATTCTCCACACGCCATTGATGAGCGGCTCAAACTTCATTCACGGGATCGTACTCGTCGGTGCGATGGTTGCACTCGGCCTTGCGACCACGAGCCTGGAAAAGATCATCGGCTTTATCGCGGTCGTCCTTGGAGCAGCGAACGTGACCGGGGGCTATGTCATCACCGAGCGGATCCTCCAGATGTTCGACCGCAGCAAGAAGAAGCCGGAAAAGGAGGTCTAGGATGGTGGAGCTCTCTGCTCTTATCGACCCGGTCTACATAGCAACAGTCATCATATTCATTATTGGCCTGCAGCGTATGAGTCACCCGTCCACCGCCCGGAGCGGGATCATCTGGGCGGGGGCAGCGATGCTGATCGCAACAATCGTCACCTTCCTCTCCCCAGGCCTCTCCAACTTCGGCCTGATGGCAATCGGGATTGTCATCGGGGGGGGTTTCGGATACATCGCTGCAAAGCGAGTTGCCATGACCGACATGCCCCAGATGGTCGCAATCTACAACGGCATGGGTGGCGGCGCGGCAGCTGGAATTGCTGCGGTCCACCTCCTCGGGACCACCACTGCAGTCACCAGCGCACTTGCCGTTGTCGGAGGACTTATCGGGGCGGTTTCGTTCTCTGGAAGCATCATCGCGTTCCTGAAGCTCCAGGGCTGGATGCGGCCACGGCCCGTAACCTTCCCAGGCCAGCAGGCCTTCAACATGGCAGTCCTTGCCCTGGCCGTGGCATCCGGCATACTGGTAATCTGGCAGCCGACCTGGATGCCGGCAGCATTCTCACTCATTCTCTCGATGTTCTTCCTCCTCTCGCTTGGATTCGGCATCCTTATGGCACTCCCGATAGGCGGGGCCGATATGCCGGTCGTGATTTCGTTGTTCAATGCATTGACCGGGCTTGCGGTCGGGCTCGACGGCTTCTCATTCACACCCCCTAACTATGCAATGGTCATCGCGGGAATCATCGTTGGCGCCGCAGGATCATTGCTCACGCTCCTGATGGCGCGTGCGATGAACCGCTCGGTCTCGAATATCCTCTTTGGCGCGTTCGGCGCAACCGAGGAGACCGGCACGGAAATCCGGGGTAGCATGAAGCCGATCGAGGCTGACGATGCGGCGGTGATGCTCGCATATTCAAACACCGTCATCATCGTTCCCGGCTACGGGATGGCTGTCGCACAAGCCCAGCAGAAGGTCAAGGAACTGACCGACCTTCTCGAGAGCAGGGATATCGGCGTGAAGTTCGCTATCCACCCCGTTGCCGGACGGATGCCAGGGCATATGAACGTCCTCCTCGCCGAGGCCGGGATCTCCTACGATCACCTGTTTGACCGGGATGAGATCAACCAGGAGTTCCCGGATACCGATGTGGTTCTGGTGATCGGTGCAAACGATGTCGTCAACCCGGCAGCGCACCGGGAGGGCAGTCCGCTCTTCGGCATGCCAATCCTCGATGTCGAACGGGCAAAGAACGTAATCGTGCTCAAGCGGGGTGCTGGGAAGGGATTTGCCGGAATCGAGAACGACCTGTTCTACCGGGACAACACGCGAATGCTCTACGGCGATGCGAAGGCGACGATCGGTATCCTTATACAGGCTCTCAAGAAGCTCTGAGGTTCGACGGCAGGGCATTCACATGGGCTGATATAAAGAATCTCCGTCGCTTTTTGTGTGCATGGGTCCAATCAGGGAGGCGTGTCTACGGTATCCCATACTGAGGCTACATGGATAAAGGGGAGAATGCCAATCCCGGTCGAAAGCGGCCCAGCTCGTGATCCGTCCGCCATGAGCGTGCTCTGCGATCCCGTTGATGCACCCTTTACCCGGGGAAAATACAAATTCAGGCGCTTTGCCACTCGTCCGGGGGAGCACTGGGGTTTTTTATTGACTCTCCCAGGTTACGGTCAGCATGCCCGAACAAGTGATGGCCGGATTACCCGTCTTCCTGCAACCACGGCATACGCCGCGGTACTTACCAGGATTATGGTTGCTCCTGACGGGACATCCAGGATGTACGAGAGCAGGATACCGGCCGTTGTGAAACATCCTCCAAGGACGATGGCAAAAATCATCATGCGCAAGAGCGTGGACGAGAACTCCCTGCTGATAGCCGCCGGGAGCGTGAGGAGTGCGATAACGAGAATGATCCCGACCACCTGTATGAGCATGACCACGGTCAGGGCTATCAGCACGAGCAGGAGCAGCACGAGCCAGCCCACCGGGAGGTTCATGACCCGGGCGTATTCCTCGTCAAAGGTAACTGCGACGAGGTCGTGGTAGAAAAATGCGACGACCAGGACGATGGCGGCGTCAAGCATGAACATTAGCACGATCTGTCCGGGCGGGACCAGCAGGATGTTTCCGAAAAGGTACCCGAAGAGATCGGGGGCGAACCCTGGCGTGAGGTAGACGAAGAGAATTCCAACCGCCATACCTGCTGCCCATACGGCCCCGATAATGGTGTCTATGTTCTGCGACGCCCATTGACGAAGCCCCCCGACAATCCCAGCGACACCCAGGGTAAACACCGTGGCGCCGAGCAGCGGATCGAGGCCGAGGAAGTACCCGATCCCGATGCCACCGAATGCAGCATGGGAAATTCCACCGCTCACCGTGACCATCTTCTTGACGACCACAAAGGATCCGATCACTCCGCACACGATGCTGGCAAGGATACCTGCCACGAGAGCGTTCTGGAAAAACTGGTAGCCGAATATCTCGAACATCCGTTATTCCTCCCCGTGATGCCTGAAGACCCGGTGGGGCAACCCGTGAGCGATGATGTCAACGGGGCATCCATAGGTACTGTCAATCATGTCCTGGGTAATCTCCCGTGAATCGTGGGTAAAAAGGCGCCGGTTGAGACAGGCAATTTTGGTTACATGGGAGACAACCACTCCGATGTCATGGGTTATGAGAACGATAGTCATCCGCCTGGCCAGGTCATCGAGGATTTGGTAGAAGCCAGCCTGGGTCGGGGCGTCAACAGAGAGAGTTGGCTCATCAAGGAGGAGAATATCGGGATTGCCTACCAGAGCCCGCGCGATGATAACCCGCTGCTGCTCTCCACCGGAGAGGTTCTGGATCTCGCGGTCTGCGAGATGGGTTATCCCCATGGTTTCGAGTGCCTGGTCGGTGGCAGCCCTGTCACCGGTTCCGAATCGCCTCGGTATCCGGCGAATTTGGGAAAGCCGTCCAGAGAGCACCATGTCCCTGACACGGATCGGATAATGAAAATCGAACGTCCGCATCTGGGGGACATACCCAAGCCTTGAACGGTTTTTTTCAGGAGTGCCCCCGAAGATCCGGACGGTCCCCCTGTCAGGGGAAAGGAGGCCGAGGAAGATTTTCAGGAGCGTGGTCTTTCCCCCTCCGTTCGGACCGATTATGGCATAAAAATCCCCCGATCGGATGGTGAGGTTTACTCCCTCGAGGATATACTGATCATTTCGTGAGTACCAGACATCTTCGGCAACGATAACTTCCTCATCCATTGTTCCAGCTCCCTGCGAATGCTACCGAGACTTTGTATAAATTCTCTACGTAGTCTTCTTCAAGGGGGCTTATCAGCACAACGCGCCCTCTTATCTCATGTGCGATAACTTCCGCACTTTTCGTGCTGAATTCAGGAGATGCGAATACAACGGTGATAGTATCTTGCCGCGCCCTGCGGACCAGATCTTCAAGTTCCCCGGGTGTTGGTTCTTTTCCGCCTTCTTCGATTGTGATGAGGTCGAGGTCGTAATCCCTCGCGAAATACGCCCATCCCGCATGGCTTACCATGACCTCCCGGTGTGACGCCCCTGCAAGGGTCTGGCTGATGTACCGGTCGAGCCCGGTGAGTTCTGCCAGGTATTCATCGCGGTTATTCCGGTAAAAAGCTTCATGGTTGGGATCGATGTTGACCAGGCCCTCACAGGAATTGTTTACCATGATCATCGCATTGCGTGGTGAGAGCCAGGTATGGGGATCCCCGTTTATCATCTCGATCCCGCGGGAACTATCAACTACTGGCATCAGGGGGTTCACACCACGGATCTTATCCATCCACACCCGTTCGAACTCGATTCCCGAGCCGACAGCGGTATAAAGGTCCGCCTTGCCGATCTCCGCGAGCTGGCCAGGTGTCGGTTCATGGGTATGAGGATTTGCCCCCGGTGCAACGAGGACGACTACCCGGACCCTGTCACCGCCGATACGTTCGATGAATTGTTTCTGGGGAGGAATGGTAACGGCAACAGTCAGCGGAGCCGATCCGGGAGGGATCCGGTCTGTTTTCGTACACCCTGCTGAAAGCAGGGTAAATGCGATGAAACAGAGTAGGAACAGAAGGGCTATCCCGCAGCGTGACCGGGAAACGACACGTTTGTCCTGTAACACAATGCGCTCACTTTAATTTTGAATACTCTTTCAACCTTCATGCCCTTGAGGGGATCCCACATCGCATTCCGGAGGGCAGCAGCATGCATCGTGCTCGATAGGCCCGCAGATGCTCATGATGGGATGACCGAGCGAAGCGCATATCCGGTCGATCACGCATCTCGGGACATGGCCCTCGAACGCGGTGGCCTGTTGGCATGCCTCTTCGGGGGCGAGCCCGAACCGGCTGAGCATGAGGGCAAGGATCCGGTGCCTCCGGAGAAGAAAGCGGGCGCATTCCTCGCCCTGCACAGTGAGCTGAACTCCCTGGTAGGGAACGTGGACGATGAGCCCGGTGCTGGCGATACCTTCGAGAGTTTTCGTGATTGTAGAGGGTGCTACCCCAAAATGGGTGGCGAGCCTGGTGGTTTTGACAAGCCCTCCCTGCAGGTACAGATACTTCATGTATTCCGCCTTCCGGGGCGAGAGGGTACAAACCTCTTTCATGACGATAAAATATTTTTTTGTATACTATCTAAATTTTTCCAGTAACTGGATTTCTCCCACCAATTGGACGAGCACTTCCTGCAAATCTTTTTTTTGTCCGGAGAGGTGAACCAGGGTGGAATGAGTAAGAAAACGGGTTGGACAAGGTACCCCTGCAGTAACCCTATATTCTTCCCGGGGCGTCTCTGTACCTCCCCATCATTCCCAGGTATACCTTCACGGCATTCTCAAGCGACTCAATGGTCGTATACTCGTTGACGGCATGGAGGGTGTGTATTACACCCGGGCCATACTCGACCACGGAAAAACCCTCCTTCCGGAGATATCGGGCATCGCTTGCCGCCCACTGCACGATTGGGTGCGCAGGTTGCCCGTGGACGTTCAAGATCTCCTCCAGGATCCAGGTGACGAGTGGCGAGTCCGGGGAGGAGATACTCGGCCCGGAGACATTTCCCACTTCGATTGAAGCCCGCGGGGCATTGGCCCTGATCTCTTCGAGGAGAGACTCAGGCGACACCCCCCAGGGGAGGCGGAGATCGATTTCAAGCACGCACCGCTGGGCGATGATATTTGCCTTCTCTCCCCCCATGATCTTGCCGGGATTGAACATGATATGGGTGAGAATGGTGCCCGCATCCTCCATGGAGAGAACCTCCCGCAGGATCCCTGCAGATTCCCGTATGATCTTTGCAATCCTGGGATCATCGGGCTCATAGTGGCGCCGGTGCAATTTTCCAAGGAACTCCAGGAAGGAGAAGGCCTCCATCACTGCACTTACCCCTTGGACAGGGTACAGTGACCCGTGTCCCGCTTCCCCGGAGAAGGTAAGACGAAGACGCATCATCCCTTTCTGGCCGATATTTGGGTTGAGAGGCGGCGTAGGTTCGGCAATGATACAGTCGCAAGGGGAAAGGAGCTTCTTTGCCAGCAGGGACCGGATTCCCTGTCTGCCGCTTGTCTCCTCATCGCAGACGAAAGCGAGATCGGCCGGTATCGCTTCCCCGGTTGCAAGGAACTCCCCGCAGGCGGCAAGGATAGCAGCACATCCTCCTTTCATATCGGTCGCACCCCGACCGAAAACCTTCCCATCCCGGATGGCACCAGAGTTCGGATCCTCGTCCCACCCATCAGCGAGTGCCGGCACCACGTCAACATGACCGCAGAAGAGGAGCCGGCCGCGGACTGGTGAAGATACCAGGTTATGTTTCCGGCCACGGTTTTTGATCAGGCGTGTCCGCAGGCCAAGGGCGTCGGTCCGTTCCTTTATGTACCCGATGACGTCCCGGGTGTCACCAGGCGGGTTCTCGCTCCGGATCTTCACCAGGTCAGAGCAGATACGGGATACGTCCATTTCGGTTACGCGGAACTCTTGAATTCCTCGAACAGGATTGCGAGCGAAGCATCGGTGTAGAGGGTTTTGAGGAACTCTGAGTTGAAGAACTCCTCGATCAGGGCACGGTAGACATGGGGGCGAATCGGCTCTCTGCTGTCCCGGTCAAACACGATCCGGAAGCTCACATAGCATGCCTCATCATCGCTGTCATACATCCTTCGCCAGAGCGTGGGGAGTGCTTCGAACCGTTTCGGATGATTCTTTTTCAGCCAGTTGATAAATGCCGGGAATTTCGGACGGTCACCACTCTTCTCCTGGTCAACCCTGCACCGGAGATACTCACCGGTCATCATGACCCTCGGGGATTTGTAGTGGTATGCCATCAGGCCGACCGTATAATCGATGTGGGCAAGTGCATCCATAAAATAGAACGCGAGCACCGGGTGCCACAGGGTTTCGTCGTGCAAGATCAGGGTCTTTTCGTACAGATGTTCCAGAATATTGATGTATTCGCGGTCGGAAGCCATGCTGTATCATTCACCCCTGTGAGAGATATAAATTCGCACCCTGCCACCACCCGCAGGGTAGAGCTGCCGATCCCGCCTCTCTCACTATTTGTAGTACGGTTCGCGCCGCCTTACCGCCTCAATGAAGAGGTCGCGAAGCTCGTGCCCGCAAGCCCCCCTGATGTCAACGTGGTTGTCTGTCCTGAGCAGGCACGGCTTGAGCATCCCGTCCGAGGTTACCCGAAGGCGATTGCAGTAAGCACAAAACTCAGTGTTGTGGAGAGGCCTGACCACTTCGACTTCGGATCCGTTGTAACAGTATTTCTTCCGGTGATGCATTCTCCGGGTAAGGATCTGGGTTGAACCTGCAGCAAGGCGTTGCTCGAGCCCGTTGAGATCACTATGGAATGGACACTCCTTCATCTCCATCAGCTCGATCAGCTGGAGGATGAGGTTCCTGTTCCCGCTGACAAACCGGATAAATGAATCGACTTCATGGTCGTTAATCCCGTTCAGAACCACCATGTTCAGCTTCACGGGGGTCAATCCGGCAGCAACGGCCGCATCGATTCCGTCGAGGACATTGGAGAGCCAGTCCCTGCCGGTTATCCTCCGGTATGTCTCGGGATCGAGGCTGTCGAGGCTGACATTGACCCGGGAAAGCCCGGCATCCTTGAGATCCTGCGCAATGCCGGCAAGCAGGGTTCCATTGGTGGTCATCGAGCTTTCCATCCCTTCAGGCACGGCCCGGACGATCTCGATAAGATCGCGCCGTAATGTCGGTTCCCCCCCGGTGAACTTCACGCTCCTGAACTCGAACTCCCGTGCCACCTGCATGATCTCCCTAATCTGGCTGGCGGAGAGAAGACCTTGCGGGGAAACCTCTCCTTCAGCGTGGCAGTACATGCAGCGCAGGTTGCATGCCGGTGTCAGGCTAATCCGGAGATTGCTCACCGGCCGGTTATAGGGGTCTTTCAGCCTCATGGGTGCCCACAAAATTTTTCGCTATGATATAGATCTCCGAGCTTCCCTTCCGGGTGGCCCTGCTTCGGAACGTCCTGGCCGAGAGGAAGTGGTACCTGATATCCCCAAGAAGGTGGCTGAAGTCCTCGCCCTGGAAGGCCTTGACCAGGAAATTTCCTCCCGGCTTCAGCACGCTACGGGTAAAGGCAAGGGCGTCTTCTCCGAGGGCCATTGCGCGTGCCTGGTCATAGCTCTTGTGCCCAGAAAGTCTGGGCGCTGCATCCGATACCACCACGTTCACGGTTCCGACCAAAGACCTGACCTGCCCTGGGAGGGCAGGGTCCGTGAAATCGGCGACCATGGTCTTGACACCATCGAGGGGGGCTATTGGGGAAAGATCGATGCCAAGAACGGTTCCGCGGGTAACAGCCCTGATAACCTGGAGCCAGCTTCCCGGTGCAGCACCAAGGTCGACGACATTATCATGTTCCCGGATGAGGTGATACCGGTTCTGAATCTCAATCAATTTGTATGCTGCTCTCGACCGGTACCCTTCCTGCATTGCCCGGACATAGGCGCTGTCCCTGCCCCACTGTGAACCCATCGCTGCGATCTCCCCACCACGCTCCCTGCCGCGGAAAAAAGGGAGATATTATTAAAAATGTGGTGGCATAGTGTATAGTGAGTATATAAGGGGTGAATGATGTTAAAAGCAACGATTGATGCAGATATTCTTAAAGAGTCTATCGATGCCATTTCGGCACTGGTGACAGAATGCCGCCTCCATACTGATGAGAACGGGATCGTCACCCGGGCGGTCGATACCGCAAATGTGGCCATGGTCTCCCTCACCCTGAAAAAAGAGGCGTTTGAATCGTATTCTTCATCGAAAAACGAGCTCGGGCTCGATATTGCCAAGATGAAGAACATCTTTTCAATGATGGGTAAGAACGATATCATCACCCTCGACCTTCCGGAGAACAGCCACAAGTTGAAGATCAGTTTTGAGGGATACCGCTACTCGCTCACCCTGCTCGACCCGAATACGATCCGGAAAGATCCAAACCCCCCGAACATCGATCTCCCCGGAAAAGTAGTCCTCCCGGGAGCGGAGCTGAACAACGCCATCAAGGCGGCAACGGTTATATCCGACAAGATAGCGCTTGGCATCGATCCCCAGACCCAGATCTTCTACATGACCGCCGAAGGAGATACCGACCACATCAGGAGGGAGTTTGGAAAAGATGAGGTCAGCTTCCTCAACAGCATCGAAGCCAGGTCGCTCTTCTCGCTCGACTACCTCAAAGACATGGGACGGGTAATGAGCCGGGCGGCAGAGGTTGAAGTGTCGCTCGGCATCGATCACCCGGCGAAGTTCTCGTTTTATATCGCTGCCGGGAACGGTCATGTCGAATACCTGCTTGCCCCCCGGATTGAGGCAGACTGAATGCGGGTCGCGCTTGAACTGAGAGACTTCGCAAAATACCCTTTTTTGAAAGAATCGCAACAGTTCATGGGGAGAAATGCCGATACTATCGAAGATTTCCTTCGTTCCAATCCCGGGAAGATAGCACTTCGCCATGCCATGGACCGTGTCAGGGAAGCGCTCAGGGCACCCGGCCAGCAGGATGGGACGAGAGAAATCCCATCCGACAGCCTTGGCGTGAAAATATCGGTATCAGGGTATGTCCTCGCCCGGATCATCGTTTCCTGCACCCGCGATCGTTCGCTGGTGGATCGTCTGGCCCGTTACGAGGCTCAGCGTGCGTACCGGTTCCTGATCGATGAGGAAGAAGAAAAAAGGGGGTTCATTGCAGGAAGCATCGGAATGAACAGTGCCGGCAAAGACCTTCCGGTCATCAGGTACGTCGAGATTGTCGCAGGTCTCCACGAAGAACGATGGAGACTCGTCAACCGTGACGTTTGGAATGGGAAGGTCCGGGTCGGCCAGGCTGAGATGAACGAGCTGCTCAGAGAACAGGTGCGAGTGCTCCTTCTTCGCCAGCTCCCCCTCCGTGTCCCGGAGACGGTCTGTAAACTTCTCCTCCCCCAGACCGAGGAGATACAGGGGCTCTTCCAGCAAACGATGCTCGAACAGTTCGGAGCCGTCGAGGAAGATGCATTCCCTCCCTGCATGCAGTCCCTGATGGCCGCACTTACCGGTGGTACCAGTATCCCGCATGCAGGCCGGTTTGCCCTGACCGCGTTCCTTCATAATATCGGGATGGCTGCATCGGACATCATTGCCCTCTATTGCCGGGCACCGGATTTCGACATCTCAAAGACGCAGTACCAGGTCGAACATATTTCGGGCCGGAGCGGGACGGAATACACGGCGCCTTCCTGCGCGGCAATGAGGACGTATGGAATATGTATCCATAGCGACGCCCAGTGTGAAAAGATCAACCACCCCCTTAACTACTACCGCATCAGGAAAAAGAAGGGAAAAAAGCCGGAATCAGACGAGTCTACCGGAACTTCTCAATCGTGAAGTAGCCTGCCGTGCTCATGACGACAATGAATCCGATGATTGCTAACAGATAGGCAATCCCTGGATTCAGGACAGCGGGAAGCGCCAGGAGAAGGGCGATGAATACCAAAAAAGAGACCGCAGCTGCGGCGACATCCTTGATCCGGGGGTCAATGCCCTGGGTTCTGGTCTGCATGGCTTAGAACTGTACCCTGTCGCCTTTAATGTTTTCGAGTGTCTCATGGTAAGCATCCTCCGCGTGGATAGGCAGAAGGGGATTTATGCAAGGATGGTGAAGATAGGAGATGACCATGACCACGGAAGAACGGGATGATGTGCTGCTCGCTCTCCGTTCAGCAGTAGACCTGATTACCCGAACCATGCATCCCGCACTTATTCCTGAAGTGGGGACCAATATCGTGTATGCGATCCGGGGTGCACGTACCCCTGTTGATGTAGCGGCAGTCGAGGGAAGGATCGTGCGTGCAGGCGGGCGGCCAACACCGGTCGGGCAGGTAACATTCGGCGCAAGCGATCATGTTGCCCGGATCGTGCTCACCGCCATGAAATTCGATCCGGAGGTCAGGAGCGCTGCCAATATCAGGTACTCTTCAGAAATCATCGATCTCATGGAGGATCTCTTCCTCGAGGTGTGTTCATTTGACCGGGGACAGGAACCTCCCGGCACGAAAACCATGGACTGGGGCGTGGCATTCTGCTGCAGGGCGGGAGTCCCTGACATCATATACGACACTGGTGCGGTGGGAAAAGAGGCCATGGTGCGCATCCTCGGGGAGAACCCCCAGCAGGTTGCAACCGTGATCGGAACGATCAGCAGCAGGATCTCACATAATACCAGGTTCGAAGATCCGGAGGCAACGACATAAATTTATTATGCCTGGGAAGTGCACTATTTAAGAACAAACCGGAGAAAGTTGCATGGGTATCAAACCAACCTACATCAAGGCCCTGGGGTCGGATCTGCTCTCTGGATACGGGAACAGGTTCTCCAATAACTTTGACGAGAACAAGCAAATCGTCGGTGAGGTTACCACCATTGAGAGCAAGCGTGTCCGGAACCGGGTTGCCGGATACATCACAAGAAAGATAAATACAGGAAGACACTAGAATTACCCTCTTGTATGTTCGAGGGAGTTCTTCCGGCAATCGTCACTCCTTTTAAGAGAAATCTTGCCATGGACCTTGATCTTGAAGGTCTTGCGTCCAATATCGAGTTTCTTATCGAGAACGGAGTGCATGGGATCGTCCCATGCGGGTCTACCGGCGAATCAGCAACATTGAGTTTTGAAGAGCACGAGAAGGTCATCGCCGTTACCATCGATGCGGTGAACGGGCGCGTTCCGGTGATTGCCGGAACCGGCTCCAACAATACGGCCGAAGCAGTCCGGTTCACCAAGGCGGCCCGGGATCTCGGCGCCGATGGGGTACTCGTCATCAGCCCCTACTACAACAAGCCCAACCGCTCAGGGCTGGTCAAACACTACACGATTCTTGCGGACCTGGATATCCCGCTCATAATGTACAACGTCCCGGGGAGAACCGGCCAGAACCTCACCCCCGACCTTGTCATCGAGCTCGCCCGGCACCCTGGGATCGTGGGCGTCAAGGAAGCATCGGGAGATATCGGGCAGATATCACGAATCATTGAGGGAACTCTCGATGAGGATTTTGCGGTCATCTCCGGTGATGACAATCTCACCTTCCCCATCCTCGCACTCGGGGGAAATGGGGTCATATCAGTTACCGCAAATATCGAACCCGGGAGGATGGTAGCGATGTTTGATGCGTTCTGCGAGGAGGATTTCGAGACTGCGCTCGATCTCCACTACGAGCTCGCACCCCTCTTCCGCTCGATGTTCATCGACACCAATCCCATTCCCGTCAAGAAAGCGGTTGAATTGAGGGGTATGGCGGCAGGACCGGTCAGGTTGCCTCTTGATGAACTCGACGAGGTAAAGACCGGACAGCTCCGGGAGGTTCTCACCTGCTATGATTAGGGTAGTGGTCTGTGGAGCTTTAGGGCGGATGGGATCAACCGTAGGGAGGCTGGTGAATGAGTCACCCGATCTGGAGCTTGCGGGGGGAATCGATCTCAAGAAGGGTTCATTCTACGGCGTGGAGGTTGTGGACCCGACCCGGATGGGTGTCTTCCTCTCCGAGAAAAAGCCTGACGTCCTGATAGATTTTTCGGCCCCGGCGGCTACGGTCGCAACCGCCAGAGTCGCCGCGGCTGCAGGCACGGCACTGGTGATCGGCACCACTGGTTTTACTCCCGAACAGCGGGCCGAAATGGTGAAATCTATTGAAGGAGTCGTCCCGGCAGTCATTTCGAGTAATTTTTCCATCGGGGTGAACATCTTCTGGCGGCTCGTGCGGGAAGCTGCCCGGATGATTCCCGGGTACGACGTCGAGGTCATAGAGGCCCATCACCGCTACAAGAAAGATGCTCCCAGCGGGACGGCAAAGACTCTCCTCCAAATCCTTGATGAGGAGCTGGGAGTCCGGGAAAAGGTATACGGGCGTGAAGGTATGCGGGAGCGTGGCCGGGAAATCGGCGTCCATGTTATCCGCGGGGGAGATATCGTGGGAGATCATGCTGTACTGTTTTCGGGCAATTTCGAGACTATCCAGCTCTCCCACCGGGCCTATGACAGGGCAGTCTTTGCTCATGGAGCATTGAAGGCCGCAAGCTGGGTGGTTGGAAAGCAACCGGGTATCTACAGCATGGACGAAGTGCTCATGATCGAAGGACCTCCGGCGAAATGACCACATAGAAACATATTTCTTTTTCTCGTAAAAAACCGGTAAAGGATAACATGACAGCCATTGTTGATAAGGATAAATGCACGGGCTGCGGTACCTGTGTTGATGAGTGTCCGGCGATTGCGATAACCTTGGAAAACGAGAAGGCCATCGTGATTGTGGAGCTCTGTGTCGATTGCGGTTCCTGCGTGGATGTCTGCCCATCAGAGGCAATTACCCTGGAATAAAAACAAAAGCAAACTCTTTAATTACTCCGGCATAACAAAATCTCTTGTCTATGATCAATGTCGGAGTGCTTGGTGCAACAGGAGCTGTCGGCCAGAGGTTTGTACAGCTCCTGGCAGAGCATCCCTGGTTCAATCTCACGACGCTGACCGCATCGGAACGGAGTGCAGGCAAGCTGTACCGCGACGTGGTCAAGTGGCGCCTTGACGTACCGTTTCCTGAACAGGCCGGCAATATCAGGGTCAGTCCTACCGATGTTTCGAGCTTGAGGGAGGTGGATCTGGTATTCTCAGCGCTCCCAGCAGACATTGCAGGAGACATAGAGACCGGGTGTGCCCGGGCAGGCCTCGGTGTCTGCAGCAATGCCAGTTCTCACCGGATGGACCCCGATGTGCCCCTGGTAGTCGCCGAAGTGAACCCGGACCATCTCGGCCTGATCGACGTACAGCGGGACCGCGGGCAGGATGGGTTCATCGTGACCAATCCCAATTGCTCGACCATTGTCCTGGCACTCGCCCTCGCTCCTATCCGTAATTTCGGGTTCAGCGATATCCGGGTCGCCACCATGCAGGCCATTTCAGGAGCTGGATTTGAGGGAGTGCCGGCAATGGGGATCTTTGACAATGTCATTCCCTATATCGGGCAGGAGGAACAGAAGATGGAGACTGAAACGCTCAAAATCATGGGAACGCTCGATGGTGGGGGGATCAGGTCCGCACCATACACTGTGAGTGCGAGTTGCCACCGCGTGCCTGTTCTCGATGGGCATACCATGGCTATCTGGGCCGATATCCCCGATCCCGTCGAGAAAGTCGCGGAAGCCTTTCTGAACTTTGTCCCGCCGATCTCATCTCTCCCCACCCTCCCTGAGAAATCAGTCAGGTTCTTTACCGAACCGGACCGGCCCCAGCCCCGGCTCGATAGGATGCGGGGGAAAGGAATGACCGTATCGGTCGGGCGGATCCGGGAAGGAATCCGGTTCATTGCCATGGGGCATAACACCATTCGCGGCGCAGCAGGCGCCTCTGTACTGAACGCAGAGCTGATCTCCACCAAGAACTACCTCTGAAGAGGGGGTATTACCCATGCTGAAAGACAACACAGTATTCGTCGGAAACAAGCCGGTCATGAACTACGTTCTTGCGGTTGTTACCCAGTTCAACAACGGCGCATCGGAAGTAGCCATCAAAGCCCGGGGCAAAGCAATCTCCAGGGCCGTCGACACGGCAGAAATCGCATTGAACAGGTTCCTTGAAAACGTGGCAAAAAAGGAGATCTTCACCTCAACCGAGGTCATCGACACCGACAGTGGAAAGACCAATGTTTCAAGTATTGAAATAGTGCTCGTCAGCCAGAAGTGATTACATTTTTTGGGGATAGCACTCGTATCTCCACCAGGCTTACTATCAGGGCATGTCCAAACCAATTTTAAAACTGTAGTATACCACCTCATCGCAACGTGAAGCACGCAGTGGATGAAATGGCACAATACCCTTTTCCCAATGCTTTTTCACCCAGCTCATGAGTTCACCGTTTCATATCACCGGTTCATGGTGGGAACCACCAGAAAGGATATATCTGCCTCCTCAACACATTATAGGCAATGAATTGCTGGGCCATCGCGGTGTGCCTTTTTTTTATGGCTGCACTGGCGGTTCCTGCACCTGCAGCATCTGTGGATAAATATGGGTATATCACCATTCACGATGCCGACATATCCCTCTCGGGAGACCGGGCACATATCACCGTGAACTATACCCTTGACGAGCCGACAAGGGTCATCGTATTGCTGCTGGGCAAGCAGGATCTCAAGTCAAGGCTTCTGAGAGTTCTCAACTATCAGGATGCAGAAGTACGGGCTATTGAACTCAACCGTGCAGAACTGGTGGTAAATGACGTCTCCTACTCTTACGGGAGAGGGGTATACTGGTTCCCCGAGCATAGTTTTAACGGGATTATCCCGTTCCTCCGTATAACCACCCCGCAGGTCTCCCGTGAGTTTGTCTCCGCTGGAGGAGTTCCAAACGGGATAGGGTATTTCGATACCTGATCAGCGGTATTCGGTGCGGTTAGAAGCTGGACAGGCGGATGCATTGACCGTCCTATCCTGCAGACTGAACGAAGTACCTTCGTGGTACGGTTTTTTACGTGCGTTCGTCCTGTAGATCCTGTCAAATCCTCCCGCCCTGTTTGCCTGCTTTCCAGGAAGCTCCAGGTTCAGGTTTCCTTTCGCCTGTCCTGAAGCCTGCATGGTACGGGGGATGAGAAAGAGCGATTGTGGGGTCAGACAAGCTCGATGATTTCCGGCCCCTCTTGACCCCGCAGATACCGGTTGACCATGTGCTGGATTGCCATACCGGCGAGTGCACAGATGAGACCTCCAATGGTTCCATAGAAGATGTACTGGATGGCATTTGCCGTGCTGTATGGGAAGTCGGGGACATTGCTCACCGCAATTGCATAGATGCTTGCCCCATAGGCAATCAGCCCGATAGCCCCTATGAAGAACGGGAACACGATGACCTTGCCAAGACTTGTACGGTCATGGAAGAAGTTGTCTATCACGATACCTGCTGAGGCAACAATACCAGCCAGGGTGAGCCAGAGCACCCCGCCATATACAAAGATCAGCAGGTAGATCAGGAACCCAACTTCAGCATAGTAGAGGAGAATGCTCATCAACCCCATCACCACGCTGATGATGACCAGAAGGATGCCCGCGATATAGGTAATAAAGGAAAATCTTGCCCGTGAGAGCGAGGTGCGGAGCGCATCGCCGAATCCATGGAAGATCTCATCTACACCAAGTCCCCTGTAGAGGAGATAAATCCCGATCGCACCGATAACAATGACAAGGGCAAGCCCTGTCTGGCCAAGGAAATACGCGATCGGATACAACAGCATAAGAAGACCGAGCGGAACGAGGACAAGGCGCGCCACCTTGGGGTCGTTGAGGAACTTCTTTAACAGATAATACGTCCCTTCCAGGTTTGGCAGCTGGCTGACAGTTACCCGGCGAACCCCCGAGACCGGGACACGGGACTGGACGAGAGGCAGTACAAACTCGTCCTCTGCACCATCAGTGACCACGATACAGTTAGATGCCCCTGTCTCTCTCACCAGGCGGTCAATTGATGCGGCAATCCTCCGGTCCCCTTCCAGCATGTGCAAATGGTTGCCTGAAACGACCGCTATCTCGACCCGCTCACCCTTCGCTGCAAGTTCATCGTAGACCTGGACTGCCTGGAAAATAGCATTGACATCAGAATCTTCGGGATCGGCCAGGGCCAGGGTGTTTGCAGCTTTGAGACATGCTGAACGACCGGTTACCGGACTCTCAATTCTTGCCTTGAACCCGATATCATCATCCCGGTCGACACAAAGGACCAGTGTCAGCCCCTGCTGCATCACTATAGAAATTGTGATTTATCTATTAAATGATTCCGTCGGTTTCGCGGCTGAAAAAGGGGTTATATGAGTTTTGAGCGCTGCAGGAGGAGGATATCATCGGTAGTGAGCTTTTCTCCGGCACGGAACATCTTGAAGAGATGTTCGGCCTCTTTCCTGACTGCTTTCTGCTCCTTGGTGACTTTGGCCTTCTTTGTCTTCTTGCGAAGTCCGGAGATCACCTTGTCATAGTCGCGGAGCTCTTTCTGGCAGGCAATGAAGTACTTATGCTCGGCATCGGCCGTTTCCTGGGCTTCCACAAAGTTCCTGTGTGCTATATCGGCTTCTTCCCTTGATTTATCGGCCTTTCGGTAGGACTCCACCATCAGGTCATGGTGTTTCTGGGCCAGTTCTGCCATCTCGGTTACCTTGGCATGCAGTTCAGAAGCCTCTTTGCGGAGGTCGCGTGCACTGTTGATCCTGGCCTTAATCTCCTTATTCTGCTCAAGCTCGGCCTCCTGTTCCCGCACCGACTCCTTCATCTGCTTTATTTTTTCGATAAGTTCCCGCTCCTTATCGGTGGAGAAGACTTCTGTCTGCTGGCGGAATTCAAGGTGTTCGATCTGTTTCTGGAGCTCCTTGAGTCCCCGGTTCTTGATGCCGCCATGTTCTTTCTTGAAGGCCTCGATCTCTTCGAACATGGCATTTGCCTGTTCGTTGATCTCATTCCGCCGGTCTTTTAAAGCCTGGACTTCGTTGTTGTACTTGTCCCGGAGATCCTTGTTCTTCTGGGCATCTTCAACGAACTCACGCGTCTGGTTGTTTAATGCATTCCGCTCCCGGGCATGTTTGCTCGCCAGCGCATTGAGATCATTTCTTCGGTTTTTATGCTGTTCAGACTCGGCAAGAATCTTTTTTCGTTTATCAATCAGTTCGTTCAGCATGCTTTACCAGCCTCGACATCAGTCGGGAGGAATATCACCTTTGAACCAGTGTGCCGGATGAATTGGATGCTACAGTCAACAGCAGGCGTCCGGTGTGCACAGGCTTTCCTGCAGGAATCGATAAAAGAAGATCCTTTCTGCAACGGGGAAATCCGGGCATCGGAACGCACAGCATTCACGTATTTGCGCGAGCCCTTGTTCAACTGTCGGTCCATTATATTCAACTCCCGATACCAGAAGGGTCCAGAAAACCGGACTTCCGGATGCACAACCCTTCACGCAGCACCCATGGTTCTGTGAGGGATAATCCAATGGATTTTCTATTATGTAAAGGACATCCTGTAATTTAATGATTTCGTGCGTCGGAAAAAGAGAACGATCAGGGTATTATTTTTACCCGATTCCGAAGGTGATGGTGGCATTCCGGTATCGGTGGCAGATGTACCGGGGCAGTTGTTAATCAAGGTGGTAATATTTGTCTTGTAGTCCTGTATTCATCCAACCCATTCCAGCAGATTACCTCCACTTGCAAATTCCCGCGCCTTCCGGTTCTTGGGGAGCTGCGGAACCTTTGGGTTCCCAACCTTACGGACCTCTTTCTCAAGAACCTGCTTGTAGGAGACACGGTTTCCGAGTATCTTTCCAGTCTGTACCCCGGTCATGATGGCAAGGACGCGGATCTTGCCCTCCATCTCGTTCCTGACACGCGCACCCCAGATGACATCTGCGTGCGGGTCAAGCTCGTAGGTGAGCGAAGTTGCGACATCCTCTGCATCGGTCAGGGTCAGGTCACTTCCACCGGTGATGTGGATGAGACCTCCAGTTGCTCCGCGATAGTCGATATCGAGCATCGGGTTGCTCAGGCATTCCCGGACAACACTCTCAGCCTTGTTCTGCTGTTTGCTCTCTCCGACCAGCATCACCGCAACGCCCCCCTTGCTCATGATGGCCCGAACATCGGCATAATCGATATTGATGAGCGAGGGCTCGGTAATGGTCTCGCTGATCCCCTTAACGGTTTCACCGATAAGCTGGTCCATGACCGAGAAAGCCTGACCGAGGGGCAGGTTGGGCACAAAGTTCTTGAGCCGGTTGTTGTCGAGGACGATGACTGAATCTGCAGCGGCGGCGAGCGCCTCCAGTCCATCCTCGGCACGAAGCAACCGGGCTTTTTCTACCTGGAACGGGTAGCTGACCATTCCCACGACAATTGCTCCCTGATCTTTTGCGATCTGGGCGACAACCGGAGCTGATCCGGTACCGGTCCCCCCGCCCATTCCTGCGGTGATGAACACGAGATCGGCTGATTCCAGGAGCGCTTCAAGGGTTGGACGTGCCATCTCTGCAGCGCGCTTTCCAACGTCGGGATACCCCCCTGCGCCCAGTCCCTTGGTGAGCGATTTACCGATCAATACTCTCTTGTCAGCCTGGATCATATCCAGGTGCTGTTTGTCGGTATTGATGGCGATGGTCTCTGCACCGGCAACTCCCATGTGGTGGAGCCGGTTGATGGTGTTGTTCCCGGCGCCCCCGCAACCAATGATCAGGATCCGCGGCTGGCCGATGAAATCGTCATCGATTGAATTCGCGGAATTTTTCATTTCCTTTTCAATTTCCGAGTTTTTTAACGCTTCATTGATGATGCTCTGCATTTCTGACCTCCTAAACCTTGAATGAAACCTGGTCACTCTCTTTTATGACACGGCTGGCTCGTTTCTCGATGAGTTGACGGACCGCATCCCGGACCGCTTCAGAGACGGTTGGAAACTCCCCCGCTTCCACCATCTGCTGGAGCATGTCGATTTGCTGGTCGGGAAGTCTGAGTGTGATACGTCGCATAATGTGTCCTGACGCATGTCGGACACATGTCCGACAATTGTCTGTCATTGAGCTACCATTCGTCTGACTTTGCAGATGAATCCTACTTACACATTATAGTATATATATTTATCGATGTTCGGGGTAAGCATCATGAACATACATTAATGTCGGGCTGACACCAAAAAATCAGGGAAAGGCAGGGAATTGTGCGTGACCGGTTCATTTCCTGATAAAGTTGTGCACGGGGGGAAAATAAAGCAGATCCGCGAAGATACGGGACGGAACGTTATTGATTTTTCCGCAAATATGAACCCGTTCGTTCCCCAGATATCCGTTGAATATTCACCGGATCTCCTTGCAGTATATCCTGATGACCGGTACATGGCTTTAAAAGAAGTCATCGCGGGGTGCTTCAGACGCCCGGTTGAAGACATCGCCGTGGGAAATGGTTCAATCGAGTTGATACGGGTGTTCTGTCTTGCAACCCTCTCTCCTGGCACGCATTTCCGGACCATGCATCCCACCTTCGGGGAATACGAACTGTCCGCCCGCCTTGCCGGAGCGCTCCCGGTTTCTGGGCACGAGCATGCGCTGGTTCGGTTCATCTGCAACCCGAACAACCCCACTGGGGTTCTCCTCTCCAGGGATGAAGTCCTTGCCATGAGAGAGACAACCCGGGAGGGGTATCTCTTCGTCGATGAAGCATTCATTGAACTCTCCGACCCGGAACAGAGTGTCGCCGATGTGCGTGATCCTGCTGTTTTTGTGGTAAGGTCGCTCACCAAGTGTTTCTCGGCCCCCGGAATCAGGTTCGGCTATGCATTCGGCGATCCTGATCTTGTTAGTAAAGTCGAAACCATCCGGCCTCCCTGGAGTGTCAATGCTTTTGCAGAGCAATATGCCCTCGCCGCATTCCGCAGTTACGACCTGCTCGAGACCTCCCGTAAAAGAATTACTGCTGAGCGGGAATGGCTGGTCAGGGAACTCTCCCGGTTCGATCTGGGTATCCATCCGTCGGCGGTCAATTTCCTTTTACTCACCTTTCCTACCGATGTCGGCCCACTCTGTTCCCGGTTGCTTGAGGGGGGTATCCTGGTCAGAGACTGTCACTCCTTTGGTCTTCCTGATTCGATCAGGATCGCGGTCAGGACCCGGGATGAGAACCGTTTGCTCATAGAGGTGCTTGAACGGTGCTTGCACTGATTCTTGCAGGAGGAGGGGGTACCAGGCTCGATCTTGGGGAAAAACCATTGGTTACCATCCGCGGAAAGCCTATGATCGAATATGTCATCGATGCTTTCACGGCCGGAGGATACGATGTGGTGGTGGTTCTCTCAAAAAAGACACCCTTTACGCAGAACTGGTGCAGGGCAAGGGAAATCCTCTGCATTATTGCATCCGGTGCGGGCTACATTGAAGACCTTGCCGAGGCGGTGGATATCCTTGGGATCATCGGTCCATTCTTTACCTGTGTCGCCGATCTCCCCTGCCTCCGTCCTGGAACCATACGGGTGATTGAGGAACGCTACAGGGAGTCAGGATGCGAGGCCTGCTCGGTATGGGTTCCCCGGGACATTTCAGGGACTTCGGGATGCCGTTCGTCATATTCCGTTACCATAAATGGGATTTCAGCCTGTCCGGCCGGAATAAACATCCTCCGGGGCGATCTCATCGACCGTCCCCAGGAGGAGCTGTCCCTTCTCATCCCTGACAAGAGCCTGTCATTTAATATCAATACCAGGGAAGAACTTGCCCTGATCCGGACCCTGGTTCGGGAACCTGGAAACCAATGAACCGGCCTGTGATAGCCCGGAAAAACCCAATTTCTCTCCCTTTGGAGAATTATTTAAAGGATTACCGCTTAGTTTATTTATATGCAGGTCTTTCGCGAAATTGAACTCGAAGGGCACATCATCGATTCTGGCATCATGACCCGGGTCTTTGACCGGATCATGGACAAGGGAGGCAACTTCGAGATCCTCGTCTTCGATGTCGGTAAGCGGAAGACTGATCCAAGCTATGCCCGGCTCAAGGTGAATGCCGATAACCCCGAGCAACTCTCGGCCATACTCTCTGAGATCCACCCCTATGGAGCCCGGCTGCTCGAAGAGAAGGAGGCTACTGTCATTCCTGCAGAAGGAGACCGCATTGTCCCCAAGGGGTTCTACTCGACCACCCACCACCCGACCTCGGTGCGGTACAGCGGCAGGCTCCTACCGGTGCAGCATATCGAGATGGATTGCCTGATCGTGATAGACCCGCTGGAGATGGTCGCGCGGTGTATCCCGCTCTCGAAACTTAAAAAAGGCGACCTGGTCGTGGTTGGAGAAGAAGGCGTCCAGGTAATCCCGCCCGAACGGCCCCGGCAGGTTTCGAACTTCGAGTTCATGCAGGGGACTGTCTCTCCGGAACGCCCGAGCGAGACTATTATCGCCAAGGTTGCTGCTGAGATGATCGATCTCAAGCGAAAAGGCGGCAAGATCGCCCTCGTTGGCGGTCCGGCGATCATCCATACCGGTGCTGCCCGCTCCCTCGCCACTATCATCAGGAACGGCTACATAGATGTTCTATTCGCCGGTAACGCATTGGCGACCCACGATATCGAATTTAACCTTTATGGCACGTCCCTTGGTATGGATATCTGTACCGGCAAACCGGTCACCGGTGGTCATAAAAACCATCTCTATGCCATTTCGGAGGTCATGCGGGCCGGATCGATCAGGAAAGCAGTTGAGAACGGGGTGATCAATGGGGGAATATTGTACGAGTGTGTCAGGAGGGGTATCCCGTATGTGCTGGCCGGTTCCATCCGTGATGACGGGCCGCTCCCTGATGTCGTCACCGATGCCATTGTCGCACAGGATCAGATACGGGATCACGTTGCAGACTGCAGCATGGTTCTCATGATCGCCACACTCCTCCATTCTGTGGCGGTTGGCAACTGCCTGCCCTCATACGTCAAGACCATCTGCGTTGATATCAACCCATCATCCCTGACAAAGCTGATGGATCGGGGAACCATGCACGCGATCGGGGTGGTGAGCGATGCCGGCACCTTCCTTCCCCTGCTGGAAAAACAGCTCGACCTGCAGGCGGCCCGGCATTGAAGGGCTGTTCTGCACCATGCGCCAAACACCGGAGACGGATGCATTCCCAATGGGCCGCCCTCTTCTCGCGGATATAAATCCCGGGTCGTATCGTTTGGTTCAGCCTGAAAGGGGCATGCAATACGGATGTTCACCGGACAGGATATACTCCCATTCGGCCCGGCAATGACATCCTTTTTCAAAAACGTCGATTAGAAGCTCTCTGTCATTGGAGAGTGAAAAATCGCGGATGGCACGGACGATTTCGCGATCGCATATCCCGCAGTTGTGTGGTCCGCGGGACCGGCCTCCACCCACCGGGTCGCAGGTCACGAACACCGGTGCGGAGATCAGGAGGGAGAGCACGCTCCAGAGATACGGCGGGCGATACGCTCCCTTCTTCCAGTAGGATTCAAGCTCGGTATGCCGCTGGACGGTGCAGGGGTTCAGGGAGATCGTATCGGCAAAACCGGAAACGGTCCTGATTGATTTTTCCATGTCGACGAGTGCTTCATGCTCGGTGAGGAAGAGGGGTTTATGGAGCAGGTATGCCTTAACCCCTGCACCCGAAGCATGAGCCACTCCGGCCGCGGAAAGGAAATCCTGCCAGGAAAATCCCTTGTCTATGCATTTCTCTCTGATAAAATCACTGGTCGTCTCGAGACCCATGGCTACCATGAGCGGGGTCTCCCACTCCCCCGTGTCGACTCTGGCCAGGAATTCTTCGAGCCTCCCGGCATTGATGAACTCCGGCCGAGTCTCGGCAATCACCAGCTTCCCCCTGAAGAGCCGTGCAACGGCATCTACAACTCCTGGAGGGACTTCGTCAGGATCGAAAAAGCTTCCTGACGTATATATTTTCACCATTCGGACTTTTTCCAGGTTATGGTGGTCTTTAACCCAGTCCAGTTGAGAGATGAGGAGCGAAGCCAGGTTACCCGGGGCATGCCCTGTGTAACGTTCGAAACGATAACTGCACATGCGACAGCGGTTGTGCCGGCATCCACCGGTCCTGAGGATGATGGTGAGCGAAGGGAGTGCCTCGCCCTGGTAGTAATCTCTGCCTTCCCAGCATGCAAGCGGTTTTTCCATGACTCCCCGGACTCTTCTCTTCATAGGTATTCCAGCTATATAGCCTCATTCATAGGGTCAGGGAACACCATTTCCGTTAAATGGCGCAATCCGGCAAGGTATTAAAGTTCGAAGCCGAATCCTTATTCAGCTTTTAGGTGAGCATCAGGCGCAGGATACCGAAATATGCGTGCGGTTGTTTGTGAAATGAGCGGCAGTTCAGAAAAATCACCTCGTATCCGGGGACTCATGGTGGCGCTCATCTGCCTGGTTTTCGCCATCGGAATGGCACAGGCGTACGAACTCACCATCGATGCCCCTACAACGCTGCAGCGTGGAATGCCGCTCATCGTAAATGGAACAAGTAATATCCCACCCGGTACCAGTGTGGAGGTGATCCTCTCGAAATCCGGGTATACCCTTGAAGAGATTGCCCGGGAGATGGTTACCCTCCAGGCCAACCAGGAATTTTCTGTGGTTTTTGACACCATCGACCTTTCGCGGGGAATCTATAAAGTTGAAGTTCCCCCCATTTCAGGGTACCGTTATCTCGGCAACTCGGTCACCCTGCGGGTTATCGAAATGATCGACCGGAGCGATGAACTCCGCTTTTCCGCCCCCCTGGTTCAGGAAATGGATGGAACGCTGGATGTCAGAGGATCGATATTCGGCCTGAAGAGTTCAGGTGTCCGGATCGAGGCCACCGGGCCAGGGCAGGATATCGTCTTTGGGCCGGACTATGTCAGCACGAAGAGCGATGGATCCTTCCAGGTAGAGATCCCGATAACTGATACCGGGCAGTATAACGTGAGTTTCACCGATTCCAAAGGCTACATTGGGAGAGTATCGGTCACGGTCTTCGAGGTCCCCGAACCAATGACTGTAACAGCGACTGCGCAGCCAACTCTCCCGGTGATGAGTGCTACAGGGTATGCCTCACGCGATGAACCCGCGGTTTTCTCCGTCCAGACCGGGAGTGAAGAGGTCCGCGTCTTTACATCGTCCGGGATCGACTGGGTAATGGAATACACCGATAGCTCCGGGGCGGTCCAGAAGGTCAATGTCAAGGGCGAGAATGAGGGAGAAGAAATACTCATCGATGGCAACGGAGAGGTCCTCACGGTAACGGTGTATCCTTACAAGTACTCGACGAGCGGTGATGTCACCCTGTTCGCCCAGGGAGCTTCCAGCGTTTCTGCTGCAGCTGAACAGCCTCCCGGAACAACCGGGGTTGGAAGCGCCATCACCAAATCCGCGCCGCTGCCCCTTTTTGCCGTTATCATCGCGGTTTTCGTTGTTTCTTTTTTGCTGTTACGCAGGCGATGGTGACATTTTTTTATGGCAAGACAACCAACAAGTTAATCCAGGGCCGGGGTAGTCTAGACCGGTAAGGCGGTGGCCTTGAAAGCCACTGGTGCCCTGCACCTCAAGAGTTCAAATCTCTTCCCCGGCGTATTCACGCCCTGACATTCAGGACCGTTTCTTCAGTCCACAGGGAACCTGCCTCCACTTCAACCGCATGTTCAGCGAGTCTTTTGGATATTCCAACGGGGAAATTCCCGAAATCGAGGCATTCTTTTCAACCTGCAGAGATGCCGGTCCGGATCGGATCCCCTCCAAACCTCTCTCAATCGAGCATGATATGGAGGCGGGGGACATCGTGGTCCGGCAGGCACTGATCAGGTGCAAAGATAAGGGCATGAAAGCGACAACCCTCAGTACCCTGGTTCTTACAGATTTCAGCAGGTTTATCCTCTGTACACCGGCCCCGGTCTCCCCTTTCCCGTGACCATCACCCTTTGCGGGATTCTGTCCGGCACTCGGACAGCGATATCTTGAAAAACTTCTGCTGACCATCGTTGCCGTGCACTGGTGGCGGTTCCTGCCATGCAATCCGGCCCGGCCCTCCCGGTTCACATAGTGTCTTTTCATAGCCTCTCATCAGGTTCAATGATGCCGGGGGTATCTCTTGGGAGCCCTACCAACGATAAGGGCGATGCCTCCCGGTTCCAGGACTGTTGGAATGACGAGACGAAGTTGACGGAGTGGAGGTGAAACGACCGTGAATGAACCCGTAAGAATACCAGTAACAGGGTTGCTCGAGCTCCATGTTATTGGGATGCGGCTTTTGCTCCTCGCGACCCTGCTGGCTGTCCTCGGGACCTCGTGTAACACGGACTCACGGGAAGGGCAAATTCAGGGTAGGAGGTTACCTGATAATGTCCGTGATCTCCTCGCCAGAGTGATGCTGGTTACGCGGCTGGAAGTGACGCGTGCAGTTCCACCACCTGCTTCCAGGAAGCTTCATTTTCCCACGATCTCGGGCAGCACGGCAGGAGACACAAACCTAAATATCATTCCCGGACACCTACTAATTTAAGGGCGCCTGCCAAATTCAGTGGTATTAATGGGACTGGATTTCAAGATACCAAAACTCCCACCTATCGCGAGTAAACGGTTACTTTCACTCGTTATTCTTATTGGTTTCTTCAATACAACACTTGGCTTTGCCTATATCGGGGCGAAAAGCTCTGAGATCACCGTCCTCCATGTTGAAGGAGCGCCGGATAACTTGGTATTTATTGCCGACCCCCATCTCAGGGAAGGAAATATCGAAGCCACACGGCGCATCATAGACGAAATTAATGCCCTTGATCCAGCCCTGGTGTTTATCCTCGGTGACTTCGTCTATGGCAATGGGGAGGATCTGTACCTCCAGGATGTATGGAGCAGGATTGACGCCCCAGTCTATGCAATCCTTGGCAACCATGACTATATGTCTGGAACTGATGCGATGAGCTGGCTGCGGAAGAATGATGCTGTATCATCAGTGTGTCTCGATGTAAATGGCTATAATCTCAGCGTTCTCCGTGACGAGACCACCGATCTTGCCTTTGCCGAACAGCTGGTCGCCGTGCTGGGTAAGAACGGCGTGACGGTTATGAGGAACGAGTATCTCGAGCTCGAGCTGGAGGGAAGAGACCTTATGCTGGTAGGGGTGGATGACGGATGGGCGGGGATGGCCGATCCTCCTGCGGTCCCTCAAACAGATGCATATGTCCTCTACATGATCCACGAACCTGACTGTCGTGCAGATTGGGATGCAGATCTCACCATTGCCGGGCACACTCATGGCGGCCAGTTCCTTCCTAAAGGAATCAGCATCCCTGGAAAGGAGATTTCAGGTCTCTACGAGAGGAACGGTAAATTCTGTTATGTCACCAGGGGAATTGGAACCTCCAGCTTCAGTGTGGAGCTCCGCATGTTTGCCACCCCGGAAATCGTGGTTATCAATCCCAGTACACCACCCGAGGAAATCCTTCCCGGAAAAAAGATCGTGCATATTACGATCGAATAGTTACATGAACGCTCATCCTGCCGCTCAAAGGTCCTAATTCGTATTTTACCTTTCCGGATCTTTCACCAGGGAATACCCCGGGCTGGTAGGCTGACGATAGAAAGAAAGAAATAAAAACTTCGCTATGCCTTAGCATAGCAAGGTGTAGATTGTGGATGCAAGAGTTCTGATTATTGGGATCGTTCTTGCCGGCCTCCTCATTGCTGGATGCTCCCAGCCGGAATCTGGTGATGAATTGAGGATTGGTGTCGTTGTTTCGATGACCGGTCCGGCCAGCACCACGGGAAAAGACATCTGGCAGTCGGCAGTAATTGCTGCAGAAGAGATCAATGCCCAGGGAGGGGTTTATGTCAAAGAACTGGGAAAGAATATTCCGATCACCCTGATCCTTGGAGATGATGAATCGACCAGGGAGGGGGGCCAGAAAGCGGTAACCCGCCTTATTATCGAGGATAAGGTAGATGGCCTGGTGGGAGGGTTCTCCAGTGCGGTTGTTGCAGCCCATGAATCTTTGGTCTCAGAACACAGGGTTCCCTATGTCGTAACCGGGGCTTCCAGCCCGGTCATTACCCACAGGACAGACGTTGATACCAGCACAGTCTTTCACCATTGCACGACAACCGATGATTATGGGCGCCAGACCACTTTGTTTGCAAGCGAGATTATTCGGCCGGCAATTAATGAACGCTTTGGTTTTTCCGACGATCGCCCGCTCAGGCTTGCGTTACTCGTCCAGGACAGCCCGTATGGAAAGGGTGTAGAAAGTGCGGTTTTAGCAACCGTGACAGGCGAGAACCTCCCGGTGGTCATCGTTGCCAATGAGACCTTCAGGATGGGGGAGACTGATTACCATACCACCCTTACATCGATAAAAGCAGCAAGGCCAGATGTGATATATGCTGCAGCATTTCTGAATGAGCAGGTTCCCATGGTAATCCAGGCCCGGCGTGATGTGGGGCTGAATGTCATCTTCTTTGCAGTGGAATGCAACGATGACCCGGACTATTACAGCGGTGTCGGGCAGTATGGTGAATATTCAATCATGGAATCCCGTTTCAGTCCCTATGCCATTCCCCCCGGGCCGCTTACCGATGATATAGCTGCATTCAAGGAGAAATACAGGCAGCGGTGGGGCGGATTCCCTGGCATGATGGGGGCTTCGACTTATGAGAGTGTCTACATCTTCACAAAAGCCGTTGAGAACGCGGGGACCAAGGATAAGGAGGCGGTCACTAAGTCTCTCGGAACTCTGGAGATGCCGCAGATTATCGAATATATGAGTGGGGGAATGATAACCTTCACCCCGGATTTCCGTGAATCTAAATTCGACCTTTACATGGAACAGCTCATATGGGACCAGACCGAACGGGGAGTTCGCCCGGTCATTGTATGGCCAGCGTATGTTCAGCAGCAGCCGTTTGTTCTCCCCGACTGGTTTGAACCAGGACGTGCCTGACGATATCGGGCTTATCTCTCTTTTTTTCTCTCTCCAAGCCGAACAAAAAAGTCCACGCTTTCGGGACACCTGCTGCCCAATCAGCCCCGGCCAACCTTTATCAGCCATTTTATTTCATAGGAGAGCGATAGTACCTGGAGGAGGATTTCCTATGTGCATTGCAGTACCTGCTGAAGTAATTGAGAAGAAGGAGGGCAATATCGCAGTTGTCGATTACGGTGATCTCCAGCAGGAAGTCCGGGTTGACCTTGTCGATGTTGATGTCGGGGAATTCGTTCTTGTTCATGTCGGATTCGCTATCCAGAAGCTTTCCCGCGAAGAAGGTCTCGAAACGCGGGAGATATTCCGCCAGGTCTATGCGGCCATGGAGGAATAATCCAGCTGATAGCCAGAAGAATTCCCTGCTCCCCGGTTTACTGATGACGTATCAAAATGTCCCGTCGTTTCCTCCAGATGCTGCGGTGTTATACAATTCCAAACCGGGCTTTTCTTGTAGCAGCATTCTCCCGTGTTTGGGCTCCTGGTTTGATTCCTTGTTTTTCCATGGTGTTGAAGACTTGGACCCGGTCGTACCCTCCGTCACCCGGGATCTGGCAGATAGGATGTACTTTCCCGCAGTTCTCCGTTGCCTGATCAAGGAGAACATAGGATCATCCTGCACCGATTCATCCCTGACCTCAAGGTCAAGGATCTGATCAGTCCTGATATCAATCATGGCGTGAATTTTAATCCACCCTCTCAGGACCCTCCACTTCTCGCGCATCCACTCTTCCCCTGCTTGTGACTTTGATACCAGTGCTAGCAACAGCAATGACTGTACCATGAGAGTGGATTCGTTGATCGACGTTCAAAGAGAGGTCAAGTCCCTTGATCTGACGCAAAAGAGGGGTGTGGTTGGCGGATAGAAGCGTGATCTTCAGCTTTTTGTAATATTTACCCCAGATTCGTTCAACACAGCACTCCATGCAATATCCTTAATAAACCCAAAGGAGGATATGTTGGGATAATGGAGGAAACGTAATGGATAAAACAGGCCTTGCAAGTCTGGTTGGGGGGATTCTGCTCCTGTGCCTTGGTGGCTACGGGATATGGGCCTTCCTCCCAGAAGTTATCATGGTAGTGAAGGGATCAATTGGAATCATTGCCGTCATCATTGGCATCTTCCTCATCATTTTTGGAGCCATTTTAATCAAGGATTAACCGATCCCTTTCTTTCCGGGAGAAAACGGGAACGATGCTGGGGTCAGATTCCTGAAAGGTCATATTTTAAGCATAAGGAACATATAACTACGTGTATATCACTACCCTTTTCCTTTTTGGAGGGTGCGTATGAATAGGGAACCTGTGCTTGCATTCGTCCTGGTGCTGTCGCTCTGTGCCAATGCCTATTTCATATTTGTTGTTCATACATCCTCTGTGCCCGATGCAGGGGGACTCGTCCCAGCGTTGATACCCGATTCATACGACCCAGGCAATTCCACCGAGATATCTGGAGTCAGCAATTCAACAGATGACCTTCATTTCAGTGGCCATGAAAGCGAGTTCGAGGGGGAATCGGGAGAGAATAACGAATATCCAGACCAGGGCACAACCGAGCCGGTCACCACCGCATCGCGGGAGACGATCTTAGTGACGCCTACTCCCGATGGATGGGTAGCCTATACGAGCAAGAAACATGCGTTTTCCATCAGGTATCCGGTAACCTGGGAGCTGGATGATGCATCAACCGGTTCTCCCGGAAGGGTGGTCGTCCTGACTGCTCCTCCCGAAACGGAGTGCGATTCGTACAGTGCCCAATGCTTCAAGTATATCGCAACCATGACCATCGAGATAGATCAGGATCCTCATACGTTATCCCTTGAGGAATACTTCAACAGCGCGGTTTCCTCTCTCCAGAAGAGCCACGCTATTACTTCAACCTCAAAAAGCGCACCCTGCATGCTGTCAGGCAATCGGGCATACCAGATAGAGTTTTATACCAGGAATGAGCGAGGAAATCCGGACAGGAGCTACATGCAATACTATACCCTAATCGACAAGAAGGGCTACATCATCAGTTATACCGGACCGTATTCTTCCTGGGAGAATGTATTCTCTCACAACAAGGGGGATGCCCAGCGGATCATTGATTCATTCGATGTCGAGCGGACGTACGAGGTCGTCTGAAAAGGATTTCTCGCGGCTGCTGGCTGGAATCCTATGGAAACAGGAATCCGGTTCGTTTTAAAGCTCTTTTTATGTGGTCGGGAAGGCAGATTAAGTCACCAGAAAAATTAGAGTCAACGGTCCTGGTGCCTGAATGATCGCCTTCGTGGTTACTGGAACAGGTCTTCAGATGGGGGGAAGAACGGTCTCAAGGTTTATAATATTTCGTAGATTATATATATTAATAATTTTTCATGATTTTCCCTCGTGAGTGATAGGAAAGCGTCCGACCCTGAAAGAAGAGCTGGAGTTTGCCCTCCGGAAGATAACAGGGACCTCTTTCCAGTTCAACGAGGACGTTATATCGTATGTATCCCAGCAAATTTCATTGGAAACAGGAGAAGATCCAGCTGTTGTCAGCCTTCGCCTCATCGAGCAGATCAAGAAGGTCGTGGCTGAAGATATCGAGCGGCAGATGCGAAGGTGCCGTCCCTGTGCCAGGCAGCTGAAAAGAGTCTGATATTCGGAGTTGGGGTTGAACGGTGGCTTTTTAAATTTAGACAAATGCAGGATTTTACACCCGTTTTACGCATTTTGTCCTTGCCGGAAATTTCTTGAGAATACAAACAGCCTCTCCTTTTTTTTTTAAAAAAAAGACGTGATCGTCTTCCCGCCAGATTCATTCAGGATGATACCGTCGCCCGAGAGCTCATTGATATGAAGTGTCACCACCTCATGCCCCCCCCGAACTCGCAGCTCATCAAAACAGCCAACACGTGCGGCGCCTGCACCTGCCACCTGGTGATCACTGATATACTCACCGGCAATAAGTCCTTTACCAGGGAAATTAATTGGCCTACCAACTCCGGGAGAGCGGGATGCGGGATCCTTTACATTCTGTAAGTCAATTCCTACCAGGATAACATTTCAAACGATCTTCGCACATCAAAAAAAGAAGCGTTGAAGAAAAGGCCAAATCAGGCAGCGTATCCCTCGACAAGGTCTCGTGCGGTGATAATGCCGGCAAGACCGGTCTTTTTCGATAGCGGGAGCCTCCTTACATGGCGCCCGGTCATGACCCGGGCTGCTTCATGGATACTTATCCCCGATGGGGCGGTGATTAGCGGGGAAGAGCAGTCTTCCCCTACTGGCGAGTCCAGTGACCGACCCTGTGCAAAGAACTTTGAAAGCAAATCCCGCTCTGTGAAGATCCCAAACGGCGTCCCTTTCCGGGTGATGATTACGCTGCCAATCCTTCTTTGTCCCATCATCACCGCAATGTCAGCCACGGTCTCCTGCTCATCTGCGGTAACGATTCGCTTCGTCATATAATCATCAACAACCAGTGATGATTCTGGTGCGTCAGGCATTTCGCGGATGAGATCTGCAGCAGTTATGATTCCAGCCATGTCTCCGCATTCGAAAACAACCAGACGTCCCTTCTTATGGATCATGGTCCGTGCTGCTTCCCGTATTTCTGTGTCCGGGCAGATGGTGATGAGAGGATAGGACATGACCTGCTCGATCGTTGTTTCTTCGGGGGACAGCCCCTTTCCAATGACGGTCGATAGCAGATCCCGCTCGGTTACGATGGCCACCGGCCTTCCGTACTTCTCAACCACGAGGCTCCCGATCCGCCGCTCACCCATAATACGTGCCGCTTCTAACATGGTGACCTCCGGCACCGTGGTGACCACATCGCGACTCATGATATCGGTGACTTTCAGGCGGCGCTTGTACTCCCGATACGCCCGATCGACAACGCTTGGAAAAGATATCCCGGGTTTCTGCGGTTTTACCATAGGACTTCCCTCGTATTCCAGAGCAGCTGTAGATGATTTATAGCTTTCTGCAGCGCAGCACTACACTTATGGAAAACGGGAATGCCTGGAAGGAAATTGGCAGCACCGGGATACCAGGACATCCACCCAGGGAAGGTCTTCCGACGGTCTATGGTTCATCTACCAGGCTGTCTCTGATCCCTCTCTTTTAACACCCAGGAGATCAGAATGGTGAATGAAATGCCAGAACCGCTTCCAGCAGGGCCAGGTCTGCTTCGTCCACGAGGAACATTTCGCGATACACTCCTTTACTTATTTCTCTTCTTCTTTTTATCCCTTCTTGGGGGAGTTATTGCCACACTGTTCACAAGGGATCCGGTACTCCTGCTGACCCTGTCCTACCTCGTTCCCGGAGCGGGGGCTGCCGTGTTTCTCTCCTGGATCGGGTGGTGGGAACGGGCAGGGTTTACCCACCTCGGCTGCCGGAAGGATATCCTGCTGTACGTGTTACCGGTCATTGTTGCCCTGATCTCTCTCACCGGAGGCATCTCGGTGACCGGGCTGCCGGCTATTGCACGGTTTGCGGTCTTCTCGTTCATTGTGGCGTGGACTGAGGAGGCATTCTTCCGGGGACTAATCCTTCAGGCGCTGCTACCGGCAGGAATAAAGAGTGCCGTCATCATTTCCGCACTCCTGTTCGGAATCCCCCACCTGTTCAACGCGGTGGGTGGGTTATGGGATCCCCAGTTTGTGATCGCAAACACCATTGCCGCTCTTGGCATCGGCATCACCTTTGCAGCCCTCGTTGTGAGAACCAGGACGATCTGGCCGCCGATCCTGATCCATGCACTGGTTAATTTCACCGCCCTGCTCGCTCTTGGGACCCTCCTGGTCCCGGCTCAGACACCGCTGGAACTGGTGCTGACAATCTTTGCAGGGGTTGTCCTCGCAGGATATGGATGGTTCCTGGTACGGGAAGTTCCCCCTGCCGAAAAAGATTCGGGGGCAGTACCTTGAATCGAGCATTCCCAGGGCGGAAGCGGCTATGAGATGGAGACAGAGGAGGATTGAGGTGGAAATAACCAAATTGCGGAAAGAACGGAGTACAGGACACAAAAAGAAAATTATGCTGCTATGGGGATTCGAACCCCAGTCGCGGGCGTGAGAGGCCCGCATGATTGGCCGGACTACACTATAGCAGCAGGTGCTTTAATATATTCGTAATAGTTGCACATAAATCTGTTGTTTTCTGTCCTGTCGTCGAAAAATCTGCCATTGCTGCTGGCCGTTTCGGATGTTCAGATCGTACCCGCAAAATCACACTGGCGGATCGGTTCCGTCGGTAAAAGACCTGACCGGCAACGATAAGTTAGTATTTCTCCCTGCACTATAGGATAAGAGCAATGGCAGGCCTCGAGGACGAGATCCTGGATCTTGAGGAGGAGATCCAGCGGACACCTTACAACAAGGCTACGGCGAAGCACATCGGGCGGCTCAAGGCGAAGATCGCCCGGATGAAAGACGAGGCCATCGCCCGTGCCATCCGCTCCACCGGGGGGGGAGAGGGTTACTCGGTCAAGAAGTCGGGTGATGCCACGGTGGTTCTGGTCGGGTTCCCATCGACAGGGAAGAGTACTCTCCTCAACAAACTGGCCGGGACGAAGAGCGAGGTGGGAGCATATGCCTTCACCACCCTGACTGTCGTCCCGGGTGTCATGGAACATAAAGGTGCGAAGATTCAGATCCTCGATATGCCAGGGCTGATAGCTGGGGCTGCGATGGGAAAGGGCCGGGGGAAAGAGGTTATCGGCGTCGTGCGGGGGGCTGACATGATTGTCATACTGGTCGACGCCTTCAACTCCTCTCATGTCGATGTGCTGATGAAAGAACTCTACGATGCCGGGGTCAGGATCAACAAGGAGAAGCCGGATATCACCATCAAGAAAACTTCTCACGGAGGTATCCGGGTGAATTCTGTAGGGGCACTCGATCTTGATGTCGATGAGATACGGTCCATTTTTGCTGAGAATAAAGTGATGAACGCCGAGGTCCTGATCCGCGGGAATGCTACCCAGGACGAGATGATCGATGCGATGTTCGGCAACCGCGTCTACGTGCCGGCCATTATCGTTGTTAACAAGGTTGATCTCATCGAAGAGGACCAAAGAGAAGAGATCGTTGCCGATCTCAAGAGCCGTTTCTCCCTTGACCCGGTTATAATCTCTGCTCATACCGGATTCCATATCGAGGAGCTCAAGGACCGGATCTACGACACCCTGGGGTTCATGCGGGTATACCTGAAGCCCCAGAGCGAGGCTGCCGATCTCGAAGAGCCACTCATCGTCCGGAAGGGAAGCACCATCGAAGACATCTGCAGGAAACTCCACCGGGACTTTGTCGAGCGGTTCCGGTATGCCCGGATCTGGGGCCGCTCGGTAAAACACCCTGGGCAGCGGGTAGGTCTCCCGCATCACGTGAAAGAAGGTGACCTCGTCACCATTATCATCGAGCATTAGGGACCATTTCACAGAAGTCCCGGGAATGTTTCACTGTAAGATTGTGCTCCCTGAGGTGCCCATGGAGGGGGACGATGGCAGAAATGCTTTCTTGCCAGAAGAGGTTGAACTGAAGCTTGCGCATTTACATCCAGGTATCTCCTCCGGCTCAGCACGAACCACGGAGTATCTTCTAACCCATATGCAGGATTCCCTTCACATAGGCTATATCATATTTGGATTGGAGGCTCGTTTGCTGTCAGGGAAGGTTGTACCGGCCTTCATGGGCACTTCAGTATATCCACTATTACCTGCCAGGGAGCATCTGTCTTTATCCCTGTCCCGGAATAGTGAGTCCGGCCTGCCCGGTATCCCGCATCCATGATGCCTGCGATAACTTCGCCAATGGGTCGGGGAGAGACCTTTGCCCGTTTCGCAAGCATATGGTAATCGTAGAACGATGACACAGGCAGTTCGTCCCTGAGGATTGCGAGGAGCACGCCGAGTTTCCGGCCGGTATTGAGGGGCTGTTCCGGCAGCCGTTTGAGCATGGTATCAAGGACTCCCATATCCTGGATTGCACCAAGCCAGATCGGGCCGATGGGGACAGTCGCGCTCCCGCAGGAAGGGCAGGGCCCCGATACCGGTAGAATGCCGGACTGTTCGCGTCGGTCAGGGCACGATGTACACTGATGAATATAGCCGATCCCGGTAATCGATGCATCTGCCTTCCCAGCACCGTCTTCCAGGCAGAAATGAGCCCGTACATAGTGTTCCCGGGAAAAACAGAAGAGCGGCCGGACCCCACGATCGTACTTCACGGCCTCCCTGACTACGAATGCAAGCAGGATCCGGAGCCCGATCTCGGCATGGTACACGGTATTGACAGGGTTTGCGAAATACCGGCGGATACCTGCCTTTTTGTGGGCACCGCAGAGGGGAGCCGTATCGGTTGCAGTGATCATCAGGTACCGGAAGGTCCCGCGGATGGCGGAATCGCAGAACGGTGCAGGAGAACCGTAAGGATCGATATCGATGGCATCGAACCTCCGGAGCGAGAGGAGGGTATGGATATCCCGGCAGGTCACTTCTATATCAACGCCCGCATGGGAAGCATTTCTCTGGATGAGGCTGATTGCCCGTGGATTACGATCATTGATGGTGACCGGGATGCTGCATTCTGAGGCTATCCTTATACCCCTGGCTCCGCTGGCACCCATCGCATCGAGATAGTCCCGGGGCCGGGTGACGGAGACAAAGAGCACGGTGGCGTCCCGGTTGAGTTCCATCCGGGGGTTGTAGAAGACCGCTGCTGTGCCCGGGGGAAAGGCGTGAGTGTGATCCTGGAGAGGAATAAAAAAGCGTGTCCGACCCTCTTCAACCTCAGATAACTCCATAAATTCGTTCATTGGTGGATTTGCAGAAACCTTATACCTTCTCTTAATCAATTGATAATGGCGGGGCGTGTGGCCTAGTCAGGACAGGGCGGTAGCCTCCTAAGCTATAGGTCGGGGGTTCAAATCCCTCCACGCCCGTTCTCTTTTTCCAAACACTGCCTGAAAATTGTATTGAATGAAATCTCTCGAAGGAGGCTCCGGTTTATAGGTCAGGAGGAGAAACCATCAGTACAGGAGGCCGGTGCGATTGAGGATTCCCGGCATAGTGCGAATCACGAGGCCGGTGAACGCGGCTGTTGCCGGATGTGCGGCAATTATCGGATATTTCATTGCATCAGGAGCGCTGGCTCCCGGGGCCATGTTCATCTGGGGTGTGGTGATGCTCATCACGGCCGGGGGAAACACTATCAACGATTATTTTGATGCCGGAATCGATCGCATCAACCGACCGGACCGTCCTATACCTTCCGGTGAGGTCGGTGAACGGGAGGCCAGGAATTTTGCATTCATACTCTTCAGTGCCGGTATCCTCATGTCTGCTTTCACCACGTTGCTGTGCCTGGCAATCGCGCTCTTCAATACATTCCTCCTCGTATTCTATGCTATCCGTCTGAAACGATCCTGCTTCTTGGGGAATCTTGCAGTCTCGTTTCTTTCGGCATCGGTATTCCTGTTCGGAGGAGCCTTTCTCGGGTGGGGAGGAGTGGTACGGGTACTTCCGTTCGTCCTCATCACTTTCTGTGCGATGGTATCCCGCGAACTGTTGAAAGATGCCGAAGATATTGAAGGCGACCTGTCAGAGGGCGCGGATACGGTGCCGGTCCGCTACGGTGTGAAGGCGACAGTTCAGCTTTCCCTGGTCTTTGCACTCGGTGCTGTCACGGGTAGCATCTTCCCGGTATTCTGGTGGGGGTATCGGTATCTTGCAGCGATTCTTCCGGTCGATGCAATCATCATGGTTGCCGCAGGCCGTCCCCTCCGGTGCAAAGATTCGCTGTGCGTCAGGTCAAGCAAGGCTACCGGCCTTCTCAAAACAGGGATGTTTGCCTCCCTTGTCATTTTCTTCCTTGCTGCGTTCTTCGCTTGAACTTACGCAGAAGAAACGCTCTCTCCATGAGCAAGTTCGCGGGGGATATGGGAAGGATCGATCCCCAGAACGGCAATCTCAAAGACGTCATCCCAGTTCACCAGCGTCTCAACACAACCGTCTTTCAGGGTCACGACGCCCATTGAAATAAGTCCCAGTTTATCCGACATCTCGAGCCCTTCCTTGACTTCTGAAAGGCACCCGACACCGATGATAGCTTTGGGATGGTATTTTTTCACCATACGCTTGATGAAGGACGAGCCCGGAACAGAGAAGACACGGTATCCCATCTGTTCAAATACCGGCAGCCAGGAGCCGATCGTGCACAGGCCGCAACGCTTGCACTTCAGCCCTTCGGGGGTGAGGTGTGCCGGACACCGCGAAGAACGGAGGCACTGGGGAAGGAAGATGGCACGTTCTTCGACCGGGACCGTCTCGAAGGCTTTCTTGTTCATGGTGTTATGGAGATGGATGAAGAAGGAGTGGATCTGACAGTCTTCAAGCCCGAAGAGTCGGAAGATGGCCCGGGTAAAACCTTCCAGGAATACCATGCCGGCCTTCAGGAAGGATGGAAAATAAATTCTGCCCCTGCGGATCGAAAGGACAGCGAGGCTGACCATCACCAGGGACAGGAGGAGGACTCCAAAAACAAGTACAATCGTTATCTCCCCGATGATGAAAATGATCTGATTCAGGAGCGTGGCATCGATGTCCATTTCTCAAGGAACGTGGCCCCGGATTTTATATAACCTTGCGTGTTCGTGTAATGGCATCCCAGTCAAGAGGAGGCCGCAGGATGCCTGATTCGGTTACTATCGCGTTCACGAGGTCAATCGGAGTGGCATCGAATGCCGGATTCCGGACCGGAACACCTTTGGGTATCATTGCCTTGCCACCGCAGAAGGCGACCTCATCGCGGTCGCGTTCCTCAATGATGATCTCGCTCCCGCTGTGTGCCGGATCGAAGGTCGAGAGCGGTGCAGCGACATAGAAAGGTATGGCATGGGCGCGGGCGCAGACGGCATGCATGTACGTGCCGACTTTGTTGAAGACCACATCAGGGGTTATCCGGTCTGCTCCGACCACAACGCAATCAATCTCACCTGTTCGCATCAGATATGCAGCGGCCGAATCAGGAATTACCGTCACCGCGATGCCATCGCGTTTCAGCTCCCATGCGGTGAGCCTTGCTCCCTGGAGCAGGGGGCGGGTCTCGCAGGCGATTACCCGCGTTGCCTTCCCTGATTCGACAGCCGATCGGATGATGCCGAGAGCAGTTCCCCATTCCAGGCAGGCAAGGGCACCGGCATTGCAATGGGTGAGAACAGTTGTTCCATCGGCAATAAGAGCTGAACCATATTCCCCGATGGCATGGCATGACTGTGAATCCTCATGGGCGAGGCTGTGGGCTTCTTTCAGGGCTACTTGTCTGACTTCTGCTTTCGATTCGCACCGGTAGAGATTGGACAGGACACGATTCACACCCCATGAAAGATTCACAGCCGTGGGCCGGGCTTTTGCAATGGTATGTGCAGCGGTCTCGAGCTTCCCGAGAAACCGAGAAAACCTGCTCTCCCTGATAGTGGCGGCAGCAAGCGCCACTCCGTAAGCACCGGCAATTCCGAGGGCTGGCGCTCCCCTGACTTCGAGGCGGCGGATAGCAGTGACGAGACGATCGACCGTTCTACACCGGACCAAGCGATACGAGCGGGGAAGTCTTGTCTGATCGATGAGGACGATTGAGGAGGTGCTATCATCCCACCGGATCGTCTCGATCGGCTTCATGCCGGCCCGTCCTGAACAGCATCGAGAAATGCCCGCATGGCTGCGGCCCGGGCCTGGGCGACACAATCCGGAATATCCCGTGGTGATACTGCGGTCCCTGCTATGTAGATCCCGGGCTGGATCGTTGCAATGGTATTGACCTTTTCGTCGAATGATTTAAAAAATCCTGTTTCTTCGAGGGGGATTCCGCACTGTGCAGCAATGGCCGAAGCATTTTTTGCCGGCTCAAGTCCTACAGAGAGCACCACAAGCCCGGGATGAAGCTCTACCATCTCGCCTGTTTCCGTGTTCTCCACGCGGATCATCATGTCTCCTCCCTCGCCGATGACCTCTGCGGGCATGCCCCGGAGGAACTCTATTCCCATCGACTTTGCACGCTCGAAGTATTCCTCGTATCCTTTGCCATATGCCCGCATGTCCATGTACAGGATGGTCACCCGGGTTTCGGGATACTTTTCGCGGAGGAGGATTGCGTTCTTCATCGCATACATACAGCAGACCCCTGAGCAGTACGGCCTGGAGAGCGGGATATCCCGTGAACCCACGCACTGCACAAACACCACGTGATCGGGAGTATCCCCGTCAGACAATCTCCGTACGGATCCACCGGTCGGGCCGCTGGCGTTCATCATCCGCTCGAATTCGAGGCTGGTGACGATATTTGGATAGCGAAGGTATCCGAACTGCTCTTTTTTTGCTGCGTCAAAGACGTCAAACCCACTGGCAATAATGATGCTTGCCGCGCGGATTTCCTCCTCCCGGGGGGCATCTTCCTTCCGGATGGCCTCCCTGCCGCATATGTCATAGCACAGACCGCATTCGATACAGCGGTCGTTGTCTTTTATGACCAGGTCGGGGACAGCCAGGGGATGGGGCTTGTAGATAGCCTTTCGAACACCAATGCCGGCATCGAACCGGTTATATACCTCGACAGGGCAGATCTGGATGCAATCGCCGCATCCATTACAGCGCTCTTCATCGATAAACCTGGGATTTTTCCGGATTCGTACCCGGAAACCCTCCTCCTCTTTCTCAATCCCGATCACTTCGGTGCAGGTGGAGATCCTGATGTTGGGATGACGCGAAACGTCGAGCATCTTGGGGGAGAGGATACACATCGAGCAATCGTTTGTCGGAAAGGTCTTGTCAAGCTGAGCCATGTGGCCCCCAATCGATGGTTCCCGTTCTATGAGGTGAACCATGATGCCATGGTCTGCCAGATCTAGTGCCGCCTGGATGCCAGTCACTCCTCCACCGATGACAACCACGTCACCCATGCCGGTAGCTCCTTGCAAGGTTCCAGTAATTCCGTGCATTTTCAAGGATATGGTTTCGCTGATCCGGCGATACCTCCTTGACAACCCTCCCCGGGACACCGATGACCACTGAGCCGGGCGGGATCTTTGTACCTTCGGTTACGACTGTTCCTGCACCGAGCAGTGAATCCTCTCCGATAACGGCACCATTCAACACAATTGCGCCCATGCCGACCAGAACCCGGTCGGAAATAGTGCATCCGTGCAGTATTGCTCCATGACCCACCGAAACATCAGTACCCATAAGGACCGGATATCCTGCGCTGGTATGCAATACGGCGTTATCCTGAACATTTGACCTATCACCGATAACGATGCGGTCCTTATCCGCCCTGACCACCGCACCGAACCAGATACTCACCTCCTCTCCAAGGGTCACGTCACCGCGAACGGTTGCATTTTCTGCAATAAAAGCCCCGGTGTTCCGCCCGCTATCAACAGCCATAATAATATAGGAAATTAATTATGAAGCACGATGAAGGTTATGGTCGGGGGTACCTTCGATCCTTTCCACGACGGACACAAACGCCTGATCTCCCGCTCATTCGAGCTTGCTGGGAACAGCGGGAAGATAATCATAGGTCTGACAACCGATGCCTTTGCCCAACGGAAAATTCACCCCGTCCGGGAATACATGCAGCGAAAGAAGGGCCTCGATGAATTCATCCGGCACCAGGGATTTACGGCCGAGTATACCATCGAACCGCTCAATGACCGGTTCGGGAGCGCTGTTGATGAGGACTTTGACGCGCTGGTGGTCAGCGAAGAAACGCTTCCGATTGCCCACGAAATAAATATGCTCAGGAAAAACCGGGGAAAACGCAAAGTGGACATCCACCAGATCAGCTGCGTCCTGGCCGAGGACGGGAGGTGGATATCAAGTACCAGAATCTACCGGGGTGAAATTGATGTTCATGGTCGCCTTCTGCATAGCGAGAGCTGACACAATCCGCTCACCGGCGGTGCGACCTGGAAATGAATTTCGCGGAACGAATCCAGCGAGGAAGCGAGCGATGGGAAGAGAGCCGGTATCACAGATATTGTTGCCCGTGAAATCATGTTCCGCGAATTTGCCCTGGTTTCACAGGGTACACTCCCCTATGATATCATCACCCTCTTTCCCGGAAGGGACTGCCCCGATCCCGTTATAACCAGTCACAATGAACCATTCGGTTCATTCGTCCAACCGCGACCATCATGTAAATACTTATACCAGGAATCATAACCGCCCCAGTGATACTCACAGCATCCCTTTTTCCCCGCGATCACTTCCTCTTCCTGGTTCCTGTCAATTTTAGCAGAATCCCGGCAAGGATAGCTCCTGGAATCAACACCCATCCCTCCACCGCTGCCACTGTCGGGGTTGGGGAGAGAAAACGGGTTGCGATATCACGGTTCTGTGCAGCCTGGGAGGAAGTTGGATCACGGGAAAGTGCCTCCTCAGAGGCAGCGAGTGCCTCCTCATAGCTGCCAATTCCGATCAAAGAGCTGCCTTTGTTCACCCATCCCTCGGTCATGTCAGGGTCGAGGGATACAGCGGCATCAGCCGCGTTGAGGGCATCCTCATAGCGGCCAAGCTGGTTCAGTGCGAAGGCCTTGTTGTTCCATGCAGCCGCTTCACCCGGATCGATGGCAAGCGCCCTGTCGGCAACATCGATCGCTTCTCTATACTGCCCGAGCGCATTCAATATACCTGCTTTCGTTGCCAGTGCAAGGGTGAAATTGCTATTCTCTTCCAGTGCCCGGTTGATTGAGGCGAGAGCTTCAGGGTGGTTACCTTCATATGCAAGGTCGACTCCCCTGTTGTAGTACTCGATTGCAACCAGGTTGTCTGCACTGGCTGCGGTACAGAAAATAAGGCTGATAAGGACAAATGCGGTAATCAAGGAGCGTTTCATGGTTTTTACATCACTCCCTTCAGATGAGGTGGCTTGTAATATCCTTTGTTATGATCCAATCGCAATAGAGGCAATGGAGCCCTTTTGGGAGCACTTCGAACTTGGAATCGATAGGCTCGTTCGTGTTTGAGATGCATCCGGGATTCGGGCACCGGACCACTCCAGCGAGAACGCGGGGTATCTCTACCCCCTTCTTCTCATAGACTTTGTAGTTTCGGATAATGTTGATCGAAGCATTCGGGGCGATGAGTGCGATCCTGTTTACCTCTTCCTTGACAAGCTCCCGGTTCTCGATCTTCACGATATCCTTCCGCCCCATCTTTCCGGATTTTACATTTGTTGCCACAGAGATGGATTCCGTGGTTGTACCTGTAATCCCGATGATTTTGAGCACGTTCAGTGCCTCACCCCCTGTGATATGGTCGATCACTGTACCGTCACGAATGGGGTTGATGAGCAGACCATCCCGCGCATCCCGTTTCATCAGCCCATCACCTTCCTGAGCATTGCCATCCGGACAGGAATCCCATTGCGGGACTGTTCGAAATACCGTGCAAACGGAAGCTGGTCGACACCGGGATCTATCTCATCGAGCCGGGGGAGTGGATGGAGCACGATGAGGTTCTCCCGCACGCCATCCAGGAGTTCGGTGGTCACCCTGTAACTCGAAGCGACCTTGAAATACGATGCAGAATCAGGAAACCGCTCCCGTTGAATCCTGGTCACGTAGAGGACATCGAGTTCCTTGATGATTTCGGATATATCACGGTGTTCAACAATCCCGGCGCCATTTTCCCGGAGTTCATCGGTAATGGACCCAGGGAGTTCCAGTCCTTTGGGAGAGATAGTATGGAGTGTGGCACCATAGAGCGAGAGGGCATATGCAAGAGAATGGGCAGTGCGGCCATACCGGAGATCGCCGAGAAGTCCGACTGTTATCCCCTCAAGAGGCATTGATTGCCGTATGGTATACAGGTCGAGAAGAGTCTGGGACGGATGCTGCCCAGCTCCATCTCCGGCATTAATAACAGGAACGCTTGCGAATTCGCTTGCAAGTCTGGCAGCCCCTTCCTTCGGGTGCCGGAGCACGATGGTATCGGCATACCCGCTCACAACCCTGATCGTGTCGGCAAGCGTCTCTCCCTTTGCCATAGAACTGGCCTCTACGTTGTCAAGACCGATAGACGTTCCTCCCATGCGTGCCATCGCCGCTTCGAAGGACATCCGGGTGCGGGTACTTGGTTCAAAGAAGAGGAGTGCGAGAATCTTCCCTTTCAGACTCTGGTCAATGGATACGGACGACTGGATGCGGGAGGCCTCGTCGATCAGGCGATCGATTTCGGTCCGGCTCAGATCACGGATGGATATGATATGGTTCATGGGAATGCACCGGGCCCGGGATGGAAGGAGTCCGGCTGTCCCGTTCCGGCACATTCACCAGCCGGATCTCCCCCTTTATACAAAACTAGGAGGTGTAACATTTTGAGGCTATTGGATAGGCTCTCCGCACTCCCGCTCCACAGGGCGGATCCTGGTTCGCCGCGAGACGAGGAGATTATGGGCCTGGTGGTTCTCGTTAAACCGTACCAGTACCTGGCGGAGTTCGATAACCGATGAATAAGGAGCGGTGAGGAGATACCGGTTTTCAGAGGTGAGGTGATATCTGGGCAGGACAGCATATACCGGTATGCTCTGGGTTCCGTCGCAGAGGAGAAAAACATGGGTCTCCCCATCACCGATGTTGCCGGACATGACCGTACCAACCACGTTCACCCGTTTTCCGGTGTGCCGCGAGAGTGAAGAGAACGGAAGATAGGGGGCATCCTTCGGCAGGATAAAGGGATGCCTCTTCCGGTCATCCCGGACCATGACCGCATAGCTGTATTTGATATCAATGTTCTGAAACCGGTAGGTTTCCCGCTCACCGGAAAGCCGGAGCATCAGCCGTGTCGGCCGAAGTGGCGGCTGCCCAATGAAACTCCAGCACCTTTCGGGATAGCACCGCCGTTGTCGGAGAACTGTACAGGGGCTGTGGATGTGGAGACCCTCTGACAGTGCGGAAGCGACGGAGATCCGTAACCGTGTCGAGTTTTCCCGGTCGGCAGGTTCCACAATGAGCAGTGATCCGTCCGGGGCAAGGAGCCGCGAGAATGCGGTGATAACCGCCGCTTTCTCTGCACTTCTCCCGGGAATCTCGTTTAGGACATTCTGCAGGACAATGAGGTCGAGGGATGAGGGTAGGGGGAGGGAGGCAGCATCACGGATGTCCGCCTGGAGAGGGGGGTGGATGGTGAGGGAGGATATTCCCGATGCATAGCGAGGGACGATGAACCGGTAGGCCTCCATGAAAGAATCCGCGCGTTCGACAGCGAATATCTCAGCCGAGAATGCAGGAAACATTCTGGCAAACATGGTGGCTGCAAGCGGGAGTGCACCGGGGCCGGTCCCGGCATCAAGGATCCGTGCGCGGGAAGGAAGGAGCCCGTCACGGGCAAGCATCAGGAGGAGGTGAAGAGACTGGACAATGTATACCGGTGCATGGTATGAAAGGTAGGCGAGCACCGCGTAGCCCTTTCTGTAGCCGATTTTCCGGGCCCGCCCCTCTTTCCAGTATTGTCCTTTTTGCTGCATGATAGCCGATCTGATCCTTTCAAGAACCACCGGGTCATCCCAGGCTTTACCGGTAACCTGCCCGATAAACTGTTCGATAAGGCTTTGCAGTTCCTCGTCAAATTCCCCATGTGACAGATATGCCTCCATATTCTTGAGCGGTTCTTTTTGAAGGGTTAGGGGTTCCGGCCGGGGGATGGAGAATATACGGAAATCCTTAGCCGCTGTTTTCTCCCAGCCAAGGCGATGAAGGGAGAGAAGAGGGAGGAGCATGATAAGCAGTTCCGGAAGCTTGTAATCGGAATGAATCCGGGCAGCGTAATCGCTCAAGAGGAACTCCTCCCGTGAGGCACAAAAATCCATGAGGGTCTCCCGCCATCCTGCCGCGGTCATGAACTCTGTTTGGTTTACTGCAGGCATTAGACTTTTTAAGCACCTCCGGTGATGCATGCATTATTCCCTTTCGAATAATAAATGGGAATGATTATAGCGAGCTTCCGCGCACCGGTTTTGGGTAGGCTGGAATATGGCTAAGCGGGAATTGCTGACCGAAGATGAAGGGTACAGGATGCTGGCCAGGTTCGGCATCCCGGTCCCTGCCTTCGAGGTGGTGACTACTGCGGAGGAGGCAGCCCTTGCGGCAGGACGCATGGGATTCCCTGTCGTGATGAAGGTTGTCTCACCCCATATTGTTCATAAGAGTGATGTGGGAGGTGTAATCACCTCCATCACCGGTGAGCACGAGGCGAGGGAAGCCTTTGACCGGATCATGGAACAGGTTGTGACACACCTTCCTGAAGGCAGAGTGAAGGGTGTTATTGTTGAATCCGAGCTCCCTCGTGGTCTTGAGTTGTTCATTGGCGGAAAGACCGATCCCGCCTTCGGACGGGTCCTCTCTTTTGGTCTCGGAGGAACCGCGATAGAGATCTTCCGAGATTTTTCCCTGCGGGTGCTTCCGGCAGGAAGGAAGGAGCTGGTTTCCATGGTCAGGGAGACGAGAGGTTATCCACTCATCGCAGGGTACAGGAATTACCCGCCACTTGACGAAGAGGAATTGATACGCTGCCTTGCTGGGGCAGCCGCGCTCTTTGAACAGGGTGAAGGTGTTGTGGAATTCGACATCAATCCCCTCATACTCTACAATAAAGGCGCTTGCGCGGTAGATGCCCGGGTTTACCGGGAAGAGGTTTCTGCCGGGGCAACTAGGCAGCGACATGAATTTGAGCCCTCGCTGCTCTCTCCGGAATCTATCGCTGTTATCGGCGCATCTGCCGATCCCGGCAAGATCGGGTATGCAGTATTCAGGAACCTTCTCACCTTCCCCGGAAGGCTCTACCCGGTAAACCCCTCCCACGATATGATGCAGGGGAAGAAAGCCTATCCGTCGGTCCTGGCAATCCCCGAACAGGTGGATATGGCGGTTATCGCCGTCCCGGCCAGGTTTGTTCCGGGCATCATGGAAGATCTTGGAACGCGGGGGACAAAGATTGCCGTTATCATCTCTTCCGGGTTCCGCGAGACGGGGGAGAAAGGTCGGCTTCTTGAACAGGAAATACTGGCGCGCGCACGAAAATTCGGGATACGCATCATCGGTCCGAATTGCCTGGGGGTGATCCTCCCCCACCGGACACTTAACACGACCTTCGATCCTACGGATCCAAGGCAGGGGCATATTGCCTTCATCTCACAGAGCGGGGCAATTATTACAACGGTCACCGATTGGAGCGTCCCTGAAGAGATCGGGTTTTCAGCTATCGTGAGCCTTGGAAACCAGCTTGACCTTGACGTTGTAGATTTCATGAGGTTTGCGGAAAAAGATAGTGAGACAAGAGCCGTCATCCTCTACATTGAAGAGATACGGGACGGCGCCGGGTTTCTATCCGCTGTCCGCGATATCAGTCCAAAAAAACCGGTAATCGTACTCAAGTCAGGATCTTCTGCCATAGGCAGGAAGGCAGCTATGTCCCATACCGGGTCTCTTGCCGGAGATTTTGAAGTGTACCGGGCAGCATTTATCCAGGCCGGAGCAATTCCCGTGTACTCCCTTCGTGAAGCATTTGATGTCGCCGAACTGATGGTATCCCAGGGTTATCCTGAAGGCTCCCGGGCCATCGTGATAACGACAGCCGGAGGTTTTGCGGTGCTTGCATCAGACTATGCGGAGCGTTTCGGTGTGAACCTTCCCCCACTTCCGCCATCTCTCATCAAAGATCTCGATTCGTTTCTCCCGCCCTTCTGGAACCGGGCAAATCCCATGGATATCATCGATGACGGCGGTGTAGAACGGTTTGCCCGGGTTCTCGATACCCTTCTCCTGCACGAAGAAGCGTTTGACATTGCCATCGTTATCGCAGTACCCTCTGCCGTGCTCGATCCAACTCTCCTCGCCCGCGAGATCGCCCGTTTCTCGGAAAACACAAGAAAGATGACTATTGGCTGCCTGCTTGGGGGCGACACCATGAAGGGTGGTATGCGGGTGCTCCGGCATCACCGGATCCCTAACTATGGCGATATCGAGAATGCCCTCCGGGCTGCAGGTCGCAGTATAAGGATCTCCGGCCGGAAGAGGATCCGGGATGACGATCTGGCCGGATAAATCGTCTATCTAACCAACGGCAGGCTCACTTGTCACACTCCCTGTTCCCGGTTAAGAGCCACGGTTATTAAGGCTGGTATCAACCTCGCCCCTCCGGAAAAGGATTTTATGGAGTCTGCCGGCACGGTACTCTGATCAAACCCGGTCGGCACTCCCCGGCTATCATGCGGGAATGAAAGGGAGTTGGGCGTTCAACCCAGTGCAATACCGCAATGGGAATGGCAGGCAAACAACCGGCACGTTAGCGAACGGTGCCCCCGCGGTCCGCTGGTATGGCTCTTCATGTTCCTATCCCCATTCCGGGCATTTAATCTTCGAATACCTCGTATCGTCCCGGATCCATTCCCAGGGACACACACTGGTCAATGGCGGCAATAAGATCCTCTGCCCGCTGGAAGCGCTGATCTTTCTCCTTTTCAAGGCACCGCTTCACGATTGCATCTAGGTAACAGCTGGATGGAAGGTTTTCTGAAGGGAGTGGAACCTCACCGTTGATGATCTGCCTTGTTACCTGAGAGATATCATCACCGGTGAATGGGAGCCTGCCAGTCAGCAGTTCATAGAAGACGACCCCGAGCTGATAAATATCGGTCCGTTGATCGGTGTCGCCAAATTTATCCGGTGAAATCTGTTCGGGAGCCGCGTATGAAAGAGAGAATCCGGTAATGGTATGGGGAAGATAGGCCCCCATCACCTTACTCATCCCCCAGTCGGTAATTTTCGGAACGCCTGAATCCGTAATGAGAATATTCTGTGGCTTTATGTCCCGGTGAATAATTCCCTGCGAATGAGCATACGCAAGTCCTTTTGCAATTCCCCGCACAATCCGGGCTGCTTCTTCGGGAGAAAGCGGTTTTTCGAGGTCGGCGAGTGACCGCCCGATATATTCCATCTCGACATACGGGACCGGCAGGATGTTCACTTCGTGGATGTTCACAATATTTTCATGGTTGAGATCCTCCCAGGCTTTGATCTCCTTCATGAAGCATTTCCCGGCGGTCTCATTGAACTGAACGGGAATCTTCAGGGCAACAATTCCCCCTGACACGGCGCTCTCTGCGCGGAATACCCTGGCAATACCCCCCATCCCGATGAGTTCCGGGTTGAGATACTTATCGAGAAGCTCGGTTGGAAATGATGAGGAGGTTGTCGGGCTTGTCCTGGAGGGGACGAATGTTGCCTCAGGACCTGTATCACTCCCTCGATCTGCAGGAGGCGCTTTCCCCTCTTTATCATGAAATGTGGAGGAAACATACTCCCAGCGTGCACAAAAACCGCCGATGATTGCAGCCCCGAAGCTGAGGAGGACCGGAATCCTGAGATCAGGGGTTGAACCGATCAAGGTAAGGGCCGCGGTGAACGCGGCGATCAGGGATATCAGGATATGCCCACCAAGGGTCCACTTCAGCGGATGGGAGAGTAGTGCGCCGGCAAAGAGGGCAAGCCCCGATACAAGGAGATAACCGCATACAGGGATCAGGATGCTGATAAAGGGAGGGATCTCCTGGAGGGTGGTAAGTACCCGGGAAAACAGGACGAGTGCTCCAACCAGGGCTCCGATGACCGTCAGGTACGCCAGGAACAGGATCGCCCTCCGGGAACGATTGACAGGTTGCGGTGCCTGGCGCGAGGAGAGGTCGATCAAAACCAGGCCTGCACAGAGCCCCCCCATCAGCATCAGGACAGAGAAACCACTCGCCCCGCGAATCCATGGAAGGAGAGCCGGGCCGGTTACATTCATATCACCGGGAGGAGGGGTAGTTGCAGGTGTCTCCTCCATTTCTGGCGCCGTCATCGTAGTGGTGATAGTGGGGGATGTCGCTGTTTGCCAGGGAGTGATCGAACGTGTTGTTGTGGTTGGAGGTATCGAGGTTGTTGGCACAGGGGTCATTGGTGTAGTGCCCGCTGTGGTTACCGATACTGTTGTGCCTGTAGTAGTTGGCAGAGTGGTTGTGGTAGTGGCAGGCGTGGTAGTTACCGTCGTGGTGAGCGAATTTGTTGGGGAAGTGGTAGGTCTGGTGGTTGTGGTAGTGGTGGGGGAGGTAGTTGGAGAGGTTGTTGGGGAGGTGGTTTGAGTAGTGGTTACGGTAGTGGTAGGTCTGGTGGTTGTGGTAGTGGTGGGGGAGGTAGTTGGAGAGGTTGTTGGGGAGGTAGTTTGAGTAGTGGTTACGGTAGTGGTAGGTCTGGTGGTTGTGGTAGTGGTGGGGGAGGTAGTTGGAGAGGTTGTTGGGGAGGTAGTTTGAGTAGTGGTTACGGTAGTGGTAGGTCTGGTGGTTGTGGTAGTGGTGGGGGAGGTAGTTGGAGAGGTTGTTGGGGAGGTAGTTTGAGTAGTGGTTACGGTAGTGGTAGGTCTGGTGGTTGTGGTAGTGGTGGGGGAGGTAGTTGGAGAGGTTGTTGGGGAGGTAGTTTGAGTAGTGGTTACGGTGGTGGTAGGTCTGGTGGTTGTGGTAGTGGTGGGGGAGGTTGTTGGGGTAGTGGTTGGGGTGGTGGTGGTGGGCGAGGTTGTTGGAAGGGCGGTAGAAGGCGTGGTCGGAATGGGGGATAGGCTGACAAGGGCAATGACGGTTGTCTGGCCATCGTTAACCTGTATCTCCTGGCCCCAGACCTCAAATCCTTCCAGCCGGAGTTCGACGGATTGCATCCCTGCGGGAACATTCTCGATGATAAGGGGCCCCTGCGCCCGGGTCTTTCCCGCATAAGTCCCATCGATATAAAAAGACGCCCCGGGAGGCCGGGACTCAACCGAAATCGATCCGGTAGCCCTGGTGAATGTAACGGAGATGGTATGGTCTGTAGCAACAGAATAAAATGTATACACCTGGAGTGGGCCAACAGGACTTCCATCGACATAAACCATCCCAATCTTATAGCCTTCATCAGGGGTGATCGCAAATATCTGTGTTCCTCCCTCCCTGACCCAAAATTCTCCGGAAGGAATGATGGACCCCCCTGGCCCTGCTGTTGCGGCGATGATGTAGTAACCCTGAGCCGCAGAAACGCAGGTAGCCATCCCTGCGAAGATGACAAATCCGATCAGGAGATAAATCAGGCGACTGTTCATGGGAGGGATTGGTGGTGATCAGGGAAGGATGACGAGGAGTCGTGCACCATGAGCCCCTTTTCCAAGTTCCAGCAGATCGCCGTCGTGGAGCACAGCAGGGTGCCTCTTCTGCAACTCGCTGCTGTTGAGGTAAGAACCCCCGCTGCTCCCCCGGTCCTCAAAATAAAAATTCTGGCCTTCCTTTCTGAAGATGCCATGAGGCTTCGAGACCCGGCTGACCGATGAATACTCCCTGGGGAGGATGATGTCAGCCGAAAGATCGGTTGATTCGGGCAGGGTTGGATCGAACCGTCCTACACGGGTGTCCTCCTTTTCGAGGACGAATAATTTTCCGTCATCGGCTCCCCCGAGGAGAATTACCATAGGCTTCTTCCCGGTGATCTCCCCTTCTACCGCTTCACGAACCTCATCGAGCCTCTTCTTCAGATCGGCATCGTCGATATTGATGCGCATGTTCGAAAAGATACCGAGATTCCGGATCACCGCTTCCATAGCTCCGGGAACGAGGGAATATTTCCAGACCGGATGGACCCCTTTGGAGGTCTGTTGCCCAAGGCCCACGTCTTTCCTGATCAGGCCCATTCCTATCAGTTTATCAAGGTGCTTCTTGGTATTCTCATAGCTGGTGTTGATCTCTGAAGCGATCGTCCTGACATCTCTTGGTCGTTTTTCGAGGATTTTCAGGATCTTGAGGCGCTGGCTGTTGGAAAGCACCTCAAGGTACTCTGAAAGTTCATTAAAATAATCAGGTACCTCATCGAGCACAATTGTTTGCCCTGCTTCCTGATGCTCCGGCATCCTTGTCCTGCCTCCTGTATAAAAATCGACCTGATGTAACAAAAACATTCTCTGGATGACAACGCTCGATGATCGAACCAAACGGTTCAACGAATGGTTTTAATCCAGGGGTAAACCTGCTGGCTGGAGGGCCTTCCGCAATCAGGTTCATTATTGCTCCTTGTATCAGATACCATGATCCATGTGTTGAAGGGAGGCGGAAAAGAACATCTCATTGCAGGGGCGCAGGCAATCCAGATCAGGATGCGGGACCGCTGCGGCTGCGGCCGGGGCGAGACGATGCCTGAAATCCGGTTTATCGGTGGTATGGATGCGTTCTACACTCCCGGTGAAATCGGTGTCGGGGTGGTTGCGGTGTTCACCTTTCCCGAATTGGAAGTGGTAGAGCATGCAGTCGCCTGCCGGCACGTCCTCTTTCCCTACGTTCCCGGGCTGTTCGCATTCCGTGAGCTACCGCTCTGCCTGGCCGCCTGCGAGAAGCTGTCCACACAACCAGACCTCCTCCTGGTGAACGGCCATGGTTATGCCCACCCGGAACGGTTTGGGATTGCCTGTCATGCAGGCGCGCTCCTCGCAATTCCCACCATTGGAGTTGCCTCCCGGCCGTTGTCAGGGAAAAGTGCATATCCCGATTATCACAGGGGCTCTTCCACTCCTCTTGTAGATGGAGGGGAACAGGTTGGCATGGTGGTTCGGACCAGGGAAGGCTCTCGGCCTGTATATGTCTCTGCCGGGTACTGCACAACCCTCCCGTTTGCGGTGAAAATCACTCTTGCTACTGCCAGGGAACAGAGACTACCGCGCCCAATCCATTCGGCAGATGTCCTGGCCAGAAAGCTCGGCCGGGACCTTGTATCCCAAGCCTGACCATTTCTGCATAATTTCGAAAATAAACAGGTTAATGGCCTGGTGTGAGGAACGGACCGATGTAGGACTTTTTTCTAGAGCACAGGATATTTATACCCTGACGGACAATTCAGCCATACCCTTTGGTGCGGGGTGAAGAATCATGCCTGAGGTCTCAAAAACGGAAATTGGGCGGCGTTTTTACAAGCTGCAGAAAGAAAAGAATGTAGAAAAGGCGATCGAGAAGATCAGACAGAGTATGGGCTCCGAGTGGTCGCTCTATACCCATGGGGATATCGAGGCTCTGAAATACATACTCAGGGAATGCTGGGTCTTCATGGATCGCGATACCTGGGACAAGATTTCATTTACCCGGCTCACAGGACTTGATCTTCGTGAACTAATTTCAATCGGCAAGAACGCGGCTGAAAATACCATCAATGAACAAAAAGCAGTTCAAATGAGTGAGGCTATTTTATTCTCAAAAAAATAAGGTTTAAATATCCTTTCTTATGCTCTGCAGAGATGATGAGCATATTTTTTTATAATCCCGTGCCGCCTTTTAATAGATGAACATTTTTGAACCATGTGTCAATAGCAATTCAGGGAGGTCTTGAATAATGCAGTCATACAAAAGAACGAGGCAACTTCTCGTAACTATGGGGGCGGGCAAGTCCCACAACGGCAGAGATTCCAGCCAGCTCATTTCAATATATGACCGGATTTGTAAGAAAAAGGATTAGAATCGATTATTTGGTGTCTATCGGAAAAAACGAGGATTCTTGACACAAGGGATATCGCGATATAATAAAACCGGATGGGTTTCGTGAGATGATGTCACAATTCCCTATAGATATGCCCCGCTAAAAAAAGGTTGGTGATTAGGTAACCTCGACCCATGACACCCTTCAATGTAGCATCAAATCAACCAAGACCCCAAATATACCTTTCCTCGATTATTGTATCGCAATTCCACTCCCTTGATATAGCAGGGGGATTTGTTTCACAATATGCCATGGTGCTTAATCAGCCGTTCCTTGGCAAAAGACGGAATCCTTAAATCCCATTGATATCTCAAAAGTTTTAAATCCTTCCGGCTACTGTAGTGAGATTGGCATGCCTGAAATAACAGAAGATGAACGGGGAAGGAGAGTTTTCCAGATCCACAAAGGAATGGCTGTTGAGACAGCACTAGAAAAAATCAGACAGAGTGTCGGGCAGGACTGGAAACTCTATTCTGATTCGGATATTGCTATTCTCAAATATATGCTGGGTGAGAGTTGGGTTTCCATGGATCGCCACAGTTGGAGGCAGTGTTCATTCTCAAGGCTTTCACGAAAAGATCTCGATCGCATCATTTCGATTGGAAAAGAGGCGAAGCACCGGAAGCGGCGGGAGGGGGATGCAACAGCGGAGACGATAGGGATACTGAAAGGGATTTCATGAACTTTATATATTTTATATTATTTCTGCTGCTTTTTTCTTCCGTTCAATGATCTTTTTAACTTTTTTCAACCGGTAGAGATCTTCGCGATCCCGCTCATCGATGGTGATCTCTATGTATTTTGCCTGTCGTTTCAGTTCAGGGATGAGCACCTGTTCAAGGGCATTCACCCGTCGCCTGGTCATCTGGATTTCGTTTCCCAGTCTCCGAAGGGACGTTTCGGTCTCTGCGAGGGATATGATAAGATCCAGTTCAGCTTCATACTTTTCTGCCGCCTCATCAATTCGCCCGCTCACTCCAAGGATACTATAGCCTCGTTCGAGGAGGCTTTTTACGAAACGCCTCTTTTCAATAATCGGGACAGGCACTCCCATGACATTCTTCCCTTTGATGTCCAGAGTAATACCCCTCCTGGTGGCAAATGAAGCCGATTTCAAGGTGACAGGATCATCGATTGCCTGGGCGATGAGCAGGGCGTGCTGCGCGGCGTCAGATATCTTTTCAAGTTCTACTCGTGATTGTGACACGGACTCCATGACATTGAAAAATTCCTGAATGAGGGCATCCATCTTTTCACGGAGGAGATCGCGCCCCTGCTCTGCAAGCTTGATCTGGGCATTCTTCTTGATGAGCTCCATCCGGGTGGGATTGATTTGTTCCATTACGATCCCTTTTGAAATGCAGGATGATATTTCTGGATGAATTCACGTTTAATTCGTTTCAATTCCTCTTCGGGAAGCAGGGTGAACAGCTCCCACCCAATTTCGAGTGTTCTTTCAATGCTCCGGTTCTCATCGCCCTGGGTAATGAAATGGCGCTCGAATTCGTCAGCGAATTTCAGGTATTTCTTGTCAAGTTCGGTAAGCGCTTCTTCTCCCACAATGGCTACGAGCCTTCTGAGGTCTCTTCCATAGGCATACGATGCATAGAGCTGGTCGGCGACATTTCGGTGGTCTTCCCTGGTTTTTCCTGGCCCGATCCCGAGGTTCATCAGACGTGAAAGGCACGGGAGCGTGTCGACCGGAGGATCCGCTCCGCGACGGAACAGGTCACGGGAGAGGACGATCTGCCCCTCGGTGATATACCCGGTTAGGTCGGGAACAGGGTGGGTGATATCATCGTCCGGCATGGTGAGGATTGGGATCTGGGTGATGGATCCCTTCTTCCCTTTCACCCTGCCTGCACGCTCGTAGAGGGACGCAAGGTCGGTGTACATATAACCAGGATATCCCCGCCTGCCGGGGACTTCTTCTCGTGCGGTGGATATCTCGCGTAGTGCTTCACAATAATTGATCATATCGGTCAATATGACCAATACGTGAAGATCATGCTCGTAGGCGAGAAATTCAGCGGCGGTGAGTGCACAACGGGGAGTTGCTATCCTCTCGATTGTCGGATCATCTGCAAGGTTCATGAAGAATACTACCCGTTCCAGTGCCCCGGTCCTCTCAAAGTCCCTCATGAAGTAAGAGGCTTCTTTGTAAGTAATTCCCATGGCGACAAAAATTACCGCAAATTTCTCTTCTTCACCGAGAACCTTGGCCTGTCTCGCGATCTGGGCGGCAAGCTTATTCGCAGGAAGACCTGCACCAGAGAAAATTGGTAGTTTTTGTCCCCGGACCAGAGTGTTTAAACCATCTATCGTTGACATGCCGGTCTGAATGAAATCGGCAGGTTTATCCCGGGCTGATGGGTTAATGGGCATGCCATTGATGTCAAGGTTTGCCTCTTCGATTATTTCGGGGCCCCCATCGCGGGGTTTTCCAACACCATTGAAAATCCGCCCCAGCATCTCGACTGAAACCTTGACTTTAGGTGGTTCTCCGGTGAATCGGACACGGGTTTCTTTGTTATCGATACCACTTGTCCCTTCGTAAACCTGGGTCACCGCTATGTCTTTTGAGACATCAAGTACCTGGCCGGTGCGTTCCTCCCCTGTAGGAAGGATGATTCGCACAATTTCACCATATGAGACCCCTTTCACATTCTGGATGAATATCAGAGGACCGGAAACATAGCTGATTGCTCTTGCCTCTTTGGTAAAGAGCGGGACTCTGTTCATCGTTCCGCCTCCAGTGCACTCAGACTTTCATCGATCTGGATGGTCAGTTCCTTTATTTTTCCGACATCAGTAAGTTCCTTCATTCGCCCAATCTCTGTTTTAATGGGTAGTTTCAGGATTTTCGCGAGTGAAACGCCCTTCGCCATGGCCTGGTTTACACGGTCGTAGAACGAGAGTATTACCCGGAGCATCCAGTACTGTTTTTCAAGCGAACAGAAGGAATCAACATCGTGATACGCACTCTGTTGGAGGAAATCTTCCCGGATCATACGAGTGATTTCAAGAATTGCTTTTTCACTTTCGGGTAATGCATCAGGACCAACGAGCTGCACGATCTCCTGGAGCTCAACTTCTTTCTGCAGAAGGTACATCGCATTCGCCCGGAGATCCTTCCATTCAGTAAAACCACTCGCCGCAAACCAGTCTTTGATCTGGTCCAGATAGAGGGAATAACTTTTAATCCAGTTCACCGAGGGAAAGTGGCGACGGTATGCAAGACTTGTATCGAGGGCCCAGAATGTGCCTGCGATGCGCAGGGTGTTCTGGGTTATCGGTTCTGAAAAATCTCCACCGGGAGGTGAAACGGCCCCGACCACGGTAACAGACCCTTTTCGGTCATCAGAACCAAGACAGACCACGCGCCCTGCCCGTTCATAGAATGCGGCGAGTCGTGTTGCAAGGTATGCCGGGTAACCTTCTTCCCCCGGCATCTCTTCAAGCCTGCCAGAAACCTCGCGCAGTGCTTCGCCCCACCGCGAAGTGGAGTCAGCCATGAGAGCGACATCGTAACCCATATCACGGTAATATTCAGCGAGGGTAATACCCGTATAGATGGACGCTTCCCGGGCAGCGACCGGCATGTTGGACGTATTGGCTATCAGAATGGTCCTCTGGATCAGGGGACGCTTCGTTCTGGGATCGAGCAGCTCGGGAAATTCGGTGAGTACATCGGTCATTTCGTTCCCCCGCTCTCCGCAACCGATGTAAACGACAATTTGTGTATCAGACCATTTGGCAAGGGTCTGCTCTGCCACGGTTTTCCCGGTTCCAAATCCCCCGGGAATCATAGCAGTTCCACCTTTTGTCACGGGAAAGAGTGTGTCAAAGACTCTCTGGCCGGTAACAAGTAACGTGTCGGGGTCCATTTTACGCTGGTAAGGCCTGCCTTTCCGTACCGGCCACGACTGCAGCATGGTTATTTGAGTGCCATTATCCAGAATACAGACCGGTTCATCGATGGTAAATTCACCGGCGTGGATATCCTGGATTATACCTGAAGTAAAAGGCGGTATCATGATGCGGTGTTCAAGATGGTATTCTGTAACGGTTCCGATTACATCGCCCCCGATCACGCGGTCGCCCTTTTTCGCACCTGGCTTGAAATCCCATTTCGCCTCGTGGGAGAGCCCGGGCAATGTTACTCCCCGTGAAATAAAACTACCACTCTTTTCTGCAAGGAGGGGGAGCGGCCGCTGGATACCATCATAGATGGAGGAAAGAAGGCCGGGCCCAAGCTCGACAGAAAGTGGCAGGCCGGTATTTACTACCTTTTCGCCGACCTGCAGGCCTGTTGTGTCTTCATAGACCTGGATGACAGCCTGATCGCCATCAAGTCGTATTATCTCACCGTTCAGTTGTTGCTCCCCAACCTTTACCACATCATACATCCGGGATCCCCGCATGCCTTCGGTAAGGACAACAGGACCCGAAATTCTTGAAATAGCACCGACGATCATACAGTTACTTCCTCAGCACGATGTTATACCCAATAGCTCTTCTCAGCAGCCCCTCGATGTAACTTGTCCGATCCAGCCTCTTTGCACGGGAAGGAATTGGGATGATGATAGGCCGGAAGGACTTCTCGATTTTCTCCATCATCTTCTCATCCAGCGACATCATGAAATCTTCATTAATTGCTATAATGCCGGTATCGTCTTTCAAGAGAAGAGAAGGAAGTAGTGCATTAATTTCCTCGGAATTATGGATCTCCATCACATCGACACCGGCCAGCCGAAATCCCGATGCGGTATCAGGATCCGTGACAACAATAAACTTATACACTGATGAGCGCCTCCCTGAGCTCTTTTTCTGGCACTTCAGTGACCTTGCAGCGGGCGATTACCCGGATATTCGTAACTTCGGTATGTTTTGCGAATATGTAGGCGATTGGTATCGCGATTGAAAGAGGATCTCCGATGAAAAGGCTTACCGCCTTTTTTATAAGATACCTTTCCAGTTCTTTTTCAAACGCTGAAATCTTCTCTGCTGATATATATTCCGGAGGGATCTTTGTGATGAACTGGTATGGGGTCTGCTCAAGTTGTTTCAGCGCTCCCTCAATGGTCCCTGTCTTCATCATTGAGAGGAGTCTGTCGGTGTTAAAATCAGGGCTTCCTTTCAGGAAATAATGTTTTGCCTCCTCAATATCTATCCGATCGCGAATCGCACGGAGCACCGTTTTTATGTTGTTAATATCGATTTCAGTAATAAGAATATTCTTAAGAACACAGGAATCATCTGATTCCGCGTTTTTTAATTTGGAAATGGCGTCTTGATAGTAGAATGTGTCAAGCGCATATTCCAGGACCAGCATGTCCCCTGTATCTGTGAATTCTTTGAAATTGTGAGTGAGAGGACGTGAATACCGTATTCCCCAGGTTGCAAGGAGATCGATCACTGCTTTTATATCGGGCTGTTTGACCAGCTCGGTGAGTGCTGCTTCATCCAGCTCTCCTGCGGGAATAAGACAGTCGAGGATTTCTGAAGGGTTTTCCTGGATTTTCTTTCCCCTGAGTATGGTCTTGATATTCTGGACATCCCATCGATTGAGGATGATGGTGATATACGTCTCTGTCTCCCCTCCTTTGATCAGGTTCAGGATCGCTCTGAACGTTTTGACCAGGTCTTTACGAATGGCGACTTCAATGCGGTTGATACCCGAATAAAGCACCCCTGCCTTATCCAATTCTTCCCTATACGTGGTTTTTTCGAGCTCCCCGATTAGGGAATCAATATCAGGCTTGTTGATAAGCAGTTCAAGGAGCGACTGGTCAAGCAGGCGGCTTTTCATAGCCTTTATCCGTGCATTGACGTACGCATACTCCATTTCACTCACCAAACAAAACTGAGAAAATTTCGGGTCTGTAGATCTCCTTTGCTTTTTTTATGCGGGATTCGAGGGTATTGAAAACAATAAAGCGTTCATCATGACTGTATACGTTCAGGCCGCCGGAACAGGTGAGATCAGTTACGACTTTTCCAGATACGTTCATTTCTTGCAGGATATCCTTGAAAAGAGCTTCATCCCGTTTATCGATATGAAGGATAACGTTATCACCCCCGAGGCCTCCGAGCGCTTCAGCAAGCAGCCTTTTCAGAGTTTCCCGGTAGTGCGGTTCTTCACGAACGGATACCAGCTTTCGAACGGCTTCATCGAAAACCGCCTCAAAAATCTCGTTTTTTGATTTTATTATTTCCATGCGGCTTTTTTCACGTGCCTCGGATAATACCTTGTTTCTTTGTATCGCAATCGATTGCGTTGCGTCCTCCATGAGTCGTTTTTTGATTGGCAGGTCCTTTGCCTGGGCCTCCCTGATAATTTCATCTGCCTCGGCTTTTGAGCGTTCCTGAATCCCGGTAATGCGTTCCTGACCGCTCACTTCTACAGCCTTGATCAGATCATCAATAGCCATGGTTCACCTGTCCTCTCCGCCGTGACCGTGATATTCCTCTGTTCTATTGTTCCCGGTTATTTCCGGTTCATACCAGCATGATCATGATCATGGATGCAACGACAAAACCAAGAATAACGAGAGTCTCGGGAATTGCCACCAGGATAATCATCAATCCAAACATTTCCGGTTTTTCTGCAATCGTTCCCGCTCCCGCTGCGCCAATTTTTGACTGTGCAATACCGGTAGCGAGCGCTCCAAGCCCGAATGCGATGCCTGCCCCAATGGGGATTCCGAAATCAACCATTCACATCAGTCTCCTTCCAAAGCGCCGCCCTTTGCACAGGCGGCACATCGTTTTTCACACCACACTTCTGACCATGTGCCTGAAGGCACAGGGTGATGAAATAATCTGCCTCTCAGCGTGTTCCATTCACATGAATAACTCCTCTCCTGCAAGCGTTCTACGTTTAAATGCCGTAGCATGGTCTTTTTCATGTATCAAACCGATTTTCCCCCGTTTTCTTTTTTGAAAGGTTTGTACATTTTTCCGCCTCCTTCGTAAAATTTTGAGTCAAATTCAACCAGGTGCAGACGCAGGGAGTGGAGGAATGGACTGAACATGGCAAGGACAAGGTTGAGGGTGTGAAGAAGCACGGCTATGATGACTCCCACGAGGGCAACCTCCATCATGCCCCCCAGTTTGTTGGCGACCATGGCGAGGATGACCGATGCGATACCGATTGCCATGATACGGGAGTACGAGAGAATGTTTGTTACCGTGCTCATAATCTCAAACGTGCCAAAAGCACCACCACCGATAAATATGAGAGGTATGGCAATTATGACAAGGATCGCTCCTGTCGTAATTAAAGCAGCAGGGAGAGCCATTATCAATCCGGCCATCACCAGGATGAGACCGATAATAACGATAATCATACCCGATTTTTCACAGATATGTTTCTTTGCCTTGTCGACATGTCTCATGCAACTCATCTCGGTATACGAGTTCACGATTCCCAGGACGAGTCCAAGGATAACATGGAAGGCGCCGATGGCAATGGACAGGATCAGGAAGGGTACGATCGCCTCCAACCGGTTCCAGGTAACACCGAAGAGCGTCTTGGGCTCGATCCATCCCATGTGCTCTCCCAGATTCCCAATGATTTCACCGTATAACCATCCGAAGAAAACCGCCCAGATAGCACCCAGAATAAGGACGTTCATCAGGTGCTGGAGCCAGTCGCGATCGGAAAATTTCCATTTCATGATGGAGGCAAACGCGATGATGATAAGCCCGTACCCCATGTCCCCCACCATGATCCCAAAGAATATCGGAAGAAAAATGGCCATAACCGGGCTGGGATCAAATTCCGTGGATTTCGCCGGGCTTACGACTCGCATAAGAAATTCGAACGGTTTGACAAAGCTTGGGTTATCATAAAATGTCGGGGCCTGTGCCATTTCATCAGGCGAAAGGACCAGTTCATTGACAATGACCCGCCCGCCGAATGTGTCTTTGAGGGCATCCCGGGTTTCTTTGAGTGATTTTTTCGGTATCCATCCTGCAAGCACAAACGTGTACTCGGTCTGGCCAATTTTTGCAAAGATGCTCAGTTCTTCCGTTCTCTCTCCAAGAATCCGGTGTAATGCACTGAGCTCTGTATACCATTTAGAAGAAATCTTTTCCAGCTCAGCATTCATCCTGGATATCTCTTTTGTCGATGCAGCTTTTCTCTCTTCGATCAGGGCGAAAATCTCATTGAAAGGTTTTCCAAGATACTCGGGAGGCAGGCGGACCTCATTTACGTTCTGGTTGAAGAAATAGGAATGTACCTGGTCCGAGTACCGCTTATTAAAAATGGTTACCGCCGCGATGGTATTTTCATCCAGTTCAGCAGAAAGTAATTCGAACTGCCGTTTTGTTATCTCTGTTAGAGCATTGCGGATTATTTCGATGACATCCTTGAACTCTTTCTGGATGAGAAGAACCGTGACTTCAAACCCTTCCAGCTTGGGCATACTGGTCTCAAGCGGTCGAATTTTGTCGATTATTTTTTCGTATCGTCCAAGGTTGATTAAAGCCAGCTCAAGTTCGCTCTTCTCTTTTGCGAGAGTTTTTGTAGCAACTTCCAGTTCATTGATGACCGTGTTCACACGGATGAGGAGGTTTTCGTGGTTCATCGCCCGCAGGCTGGAGTAAGTATGCGTCACTGCTTTTTCATCATATTTGATCTTTGGCAGCGTGAGGAGAATACCCCCGATTTTCGAATGTGCAACAGCGATGTCCCCAACCTGTTCTGCTGTCATTCTCTTGAGGCTGATCTCACCGGGTGTTGTCGGTACAGATGCATCCTCGATATGCACGGTGCCCTTGGCATAGAGTAAATCAAGTACGTTATGAAGGTCTTTTTTAGGACCCACTACCTGAATTTTTACCATCTTCTGAAGCATGGCTCTATCCTGGCAGGACTATGGCGATGATCTTTTCAACAGCCTTCGGCAGGTTCTTCTCCCCTTTTTTGCGAACCGTTTCAACCTCTTCTCTGGCCTGAACCCTGATTTGGTTTGCTTCTGCGTGAACTCGTTCCATTTCTCGTTTGAGAAATTCATCCGCTGCTTTCTTTCCCTCCACTTCCGATGAGGTAATTATGGCGAGGGATTCTTTCCTCGCTTTATCGATCATGCGATCAGCCTCAAACCGGGCATCATCGATCTTAACGCTTACCTCAAGTTCTTTCTCCCGGATTCTCGCCAGCAGTGATTTTTCAACAACCATACCGTGGACCTCTCCCAACCTTCAGAACGGGAACGACTTTGGGATCTTCATTCCGCTCCTGTTCGAACATTCACCCAATTACAGACCGTGTCTACTTTTCAGGAGCGCCGAGACTCCGAACTGCGGGGTTTCAGGAATATAACTCCTGCCCTGTGTCCGAGCAGCTTCTATGCGCTCTTCACAGCGCCGCAAAGCCGCCATTTTCAGTTTCTCAATCATTTCCGAATGGGAAAGTTGCATAAGAAATCCCGGCGATCCGAATTTGACTGGATCGGTGATTCCCTTAACTTACAATTATAAATAGATTTCGTCTGAACTTTCAATGAGCGATGAATACTTTACCTTTGAATAAAATCAATACCCCATCCAATGCCGCCCACTCAACAGGTACCTCCAATGGTTTTAAGAGCCTGACCGGATTCCATTTACATGCAGGAGAGGAACGGACGGAATGTTTCAAAGAGTATTATTCGCGACTGATTTTTCAGAATATGCAAAAAAGGCCCTTGATTGTGTTGCAGGTTTTCCTGGCGTAAAGGAGATAATACTGCTTCATATCCTCGAGGAGGCCAGATCTCCGCGAGGGGGAGGGGAGATACACGAAACGCTTACCCCTCATGAAATGTGTTCTCTCAGAGAGGAAAAAAATCACCTTGAAAAACTTGTAAAAGATCTCAAAGTGACGATAGAGGTGAGAGCATCATCCGACACAGCGGGGGCTATACTCGAGACTGCAGAGGAGAAAGGTGTCCCCCTTATCGTTGTGGGAGCCAGGGGAAGCAGTATTGTGGAAGGTATTCTCCTTGGAAGTGTATCAATGGCAATCATCCGTAGGAGCAAAATGAATGTGCTGGTCATGCGGCATAAAATTACTGAAGGTCTCACCGGGAAGACGTATGAAATGACTTGTCCGATGATACTCTCGAGAATTCTTTGCCCGATCGATTTCTCACCCTCTTCTGATACGGCGATAAACCTTCTCAAATCAACAAAAGGCATCGGCGAGATCATCCTCCTCAACGTGGTCTCACGTGGCGAAACAGAAGATGCTATTAAAAGTGCTGTCAAGGACGCGGAGCGCCAGCTTGAAGCAGCTGGAAAAACCCTTTCCGCACTGGGTATTACCGTCAGAACGGTGGTGAAGATTGGGGACCCTGGATCGGAAATCGTTAAGGTTGCCGATGATGAGGGTGTATCGGTCATCTGGATCAGCTCACGTGGAAAAGGGTGGTTCCGGGAACTGTTACTGGGGAGCACCGCGCACAGCGTCGCGGTGAATGCCAAACAGCCGGTCATCATTATCCGTACCTCCAAAACAGTGGAAACGAACCCGGGCATCCCGGTGTAAATAGATCCAGGTATCGTGCTGCCTGACTTGGCAAGGATGGGAAAAAAGGAAAATTCCGCTTTTGCTAATCAGATTATTTCACACTACTGCGAACCTGCCGAGGATACCCAGGACAAACGCCATCACGAGCAAGGCAACCGTCTCGGTCAGACCAAGGATAATCATGAAATTCCCAAATCCTTTTCCCGTCTCTCCCATTGCATCGCAGGCGCATGCACCACATTTCCCCTGGAAGTATGCAGAAAGACCAATGGCTGCCCCGCAAAAGGCGCCTATGCCCCACATATCGTTCCCCTGTATGGCAAGAACAACCATCGTGTTCATCACGATGAACCCATAAATCGTCTGGGTGAGCGGTGCAGCCGCAAAAGCCACAAGCATGAATGCCGCCGGCTTGTTCTGGATATAATTCTTTTTCCATGCACCAATCGCAGCCATTCCGGCAGTACCTGATCCGGCTGCGGATCCCAAGCCTGCCAAGCCAAGCACCAGGCCCAATCCCAGATCCATCGTCATGATATCTCTCTTTTCACTCCTTGAGCGGTTCGAACGGAATACCATTCCATGTCACATTTGCATGCCCCGAGAACTCGAGAACATTCAGCCTCACCCCGTGCACGAGGACCGACATCAATCCCAGGATGAGATTTAGGCTATGGCCGGATAAAAGAATTACGGCACCTGCAACCAGTGCGATGATACCACTCCCAAAACCGGATGCCAGATAGTTTGTCGTATTTGCTACAGCCACGGTAGCCATCCCCACTGCAAAGAGACGAATGTATGAGATAACGTCAGTGATATTGTTCATGAAGCTCAATGCTATCGTTCCCATGCCTTCCCCTATGCCCCGGAGAAAATTCGATCTCCTGGGATTGGTGAAAAGAATAACAAAAATTATTCCCGCAATAACCAGCCCTATACCAAGATCCGGGAAAGGATCCCCTAAAATCAGGGTGTTGGCCAGGAAAAATGCAGTCCAGAGAATGCAGATATACCCTACATCAGCGAGCGCTGTTACCGATGGAAATTTCAGGACTGCCTTCCATGCATGAGCAATTGATAAGTGCAAGGCTCCCAGGAAGAAACAGAATGATGTTACAAATGCCGGGTCGTTGAGCCTGGGAACGGGTGCGGGCAATCCCCACTGGCCAAAAAATGTGCCGGTCAGCGCACCCCACACTACCGCAGAGGAACCCAGGAGATAGAAGAGCAAGAAGGCGGTTCTCATCTCCCCCGTCAGCATCTCCTTCTTTTTCAACCAGAGGGATAGCACCAGGGTTATGGCGATATAGGCAAGTCCATAACCTGCATCACCGATGAGAATACCGAAAAAAATACTGAAAAAAATCAGGAATACGAGGCTGATGTCCAGTTCGCGGTAACCAGGCGTGAGCCCCAGGAGTCCAAAAACTGGTGTAATTATCTCGACCCACCTGGGATTGCGCAGGAGCGTGGGTACATTGTCGGTTTGTGTGGGTTCAGCGATAAGGATCCCCCAAACGTTCTTCCGGGCCTCGGCAATGAGGAAGTCCTCTCTGTCAAACGGGATGTATCCCGTTACATAGCTGAGTTCCCCGTCCCTGCCCATCCCGGCCAAAACCTGCTGGAATTCTATCTCTTTTTCCAGGTTCCTTTTTATATCCAGAAGGGCATCATAGTATCCGGCGCAACTGGCAATCTCGGATGTAATGGTCTCCGCATTCCTGGTATGTTCTGCAAGACGAGACCGGAGTGCATAAAGGCCCTGGTCCGGGGGAATGACCTCCTTAAAATCACATTCGAACTGCCGCCGGGATATCACTGCGACGTTTGACATATCGCCAGCGGAGAATACTGTCTTAACCACCACGTCGTTGGGAAAGTTACCGATTTCCTTGACCGGAACCTGGTATAATTTCAGGTAAATTCCGTGCTGTGCCAGTGAGCGGACCTGGGCCTGATCGATATCGCCCCACCGCTCCCATTCATTCATCTGACCGAGAATGTTCCTTCCGGATAGTTCCAGTTGTTCCTGCTTCCTTCCCATTTCAATGATACCGGCGGCTACCGCCATCCAGTCACCGCTGATCGGGCTTTGCTGCTGGATCGCTCTCTCGGAGAGTGGCACCCGGTTCAGGACGTCGATCGAGGAATCGATCAGGGTAACTTTTTCCAGGAGTGAGGATATATCCCTGCCTTCAGGCGGCTCCAGGTGTTCCACCTGCATAACACCCAGTTTACGCAGGGTGGTGACGGTCGCCCCCGCATCACGGGATTTGAAAATGATGGTGGCTTTTCTCATCGGGACAATCACGATGCCACCCCTTCAAAGCCTGATTGTTCGATCTTGCTTTTTGCAATTTTACTCCGGCCAACAGCGTTGGTCATCTGGTCACCGATGTATATTTTGATGAGGCGAATTGCCTCCTTTGCCTCGGGAATTTTTACCTTTTCGAAGAGGTTGACACGTTGGGTTGTGATCCGTAGTTCCTGGTTCAGAACAGATATTCCATGTTCAATAACCCGCATCTCTTCAAGCATTGAAACAAGATCCCTCAAGGCTTCCAGTCCAGCATCCAGCCAGAGAGGCATGAGGAAGGGGTCATACCCAGCAGGCTCGAACTGGACATGCACGAAGACCGGAATGCCAACCCCGGCAATATTCCTCGTATCGGTGACCACTCTTCCAGGTTTCAGCCATCTTCTTATTCCGGGGACTTCAGACAAGAGCCCTGACCACTCTTCTGATGATCTCCTCTTTTCAGACAGTAAACGCTCCTTTTCCCGGAGAGAGCTTTGCTGGTGCAGGATTTCAAGCTGGATCTGCTGCTTTTTGAGCTGCAGGGTGGGCAGGTATCTCTCGTACTGCCGTAATGCATCCCTCTGCCTTTTCAGTTCACCCTGGGAAAATTTAATTTTCATGCGTTTTGGGCCAGTATTGATCGATCATGTCTCTCTTTATCCCCGTCTCTTCAGGCAGGAAGCAATCATGCAGGATCTCCCAGCCGAGATCAAGCGCTTCCTCAAGGGGGATATTCACTTTCAGGGACATCATTTTATCCTCGAAGAGTTTTCCATATTTGAGGAGTTTCATATCCCAGGCGCTCATCTGGAATCCCATCGACTGTTTTTCCAGCGTCTCGCGATAATCGGCGAAGAGCTGGATCATGGAGTCCATAATCGTCCGGTGATCGTCCCTGGTTTTGCCATTAACGAGCTGTTTCAGGCGGCTCAAAGAACCAAATGGCTCGATAACACCATTCTTGAAGTAAAATTGGCCTTCCGTGATATACCCGGTATTATCCGGAATAGGATGGGTCACATCATCTCCGGGCATTGTGGTTACCGCAAGAATGGTTATCGAGCCTGCAGTCTCGAAGTCAACCGCCTTTTCATACCGGGCTGCAAGAAGACTGTAAAGATCCCCGGGATATCCGCGGTTTGAGGGGATCTGTTCCATCGTGATTGCGATCTCTTTTAATGCATCACAGAAATTGCTCATGTCTGTCAGCAATACAAGGACCCTTTTCCCGCTGAGAGCAAAATTTTCTGCAACAGCGAGGCTTAGGTCAGGAACCAGCAGGCATTCGACAACGGGATCGGCAGCGGTGTGCATGAAAACGATCGAGTGGGAGAGCGCACCGTGTTCCTCGAGGGTGTCCCGGAAGAAGAGATAATCATCGTATTTTAAACCCATCCCTCCCAGAATGATGATGTCGACTTCCGCCTGGGTCCCGATCCTGGCAAGGAGTTCGTTATAGGGCTCTCCGGCGATTGAAAATATAGGGAGTTTCTGCGATTCGACAAGTGAATTGAAGACATCGATCATGGGTATCCCGGTCCGAATCATCTTGTTTGGAATAATGCGCTTTACCGGGTTGACTGGAGACCCGCCAATGTCGACTAGGTTCTCGGAAAGGTCGGGACCGTTATCAAGAGGCCGGCCGCTTCCGTTAAATACCCGGCCAAGAAGCATGTCGCCGGTAGCAATGCGCATCGGGTGACCGAGGAACCTTACCCTGTCTCCGGTGGATATCCCCCGGGTGCCGGCAAAGACCTGCAGAAATATTTTGTTTCCATCAAGGCGGATAACCTGGGCAAGGGAGGTTCCCCGACGGGTTGTGATTTCGGCAAGCTCCGTATTGCCGATATTTTCTGCCTCTACCGTTATGACATCCCCGACAATCTGGGTGATGCTTGTATAGATCTTATACATGCCCACTCTCCTGCGTGCGCACGAGGAGAAACGCTCTGATATCTTTCTCAGTCTCGTGGAATTCGTTGCTCTGCCAGGCCATTGAGTTCCACCCCCTGAAGAGCTGTCTCAGTTGCTGGAAAAAATGAAGCGCTTCGCCTTTGTTACCAAAAACAAATTCTGTTTCAATAATACGGCAAATAAAATCAAAAATGTAGATCTGTCGTTCTTTTATCGTTGCCTCATCAACGGGGTCAAAGGCATTCTGCTGGAGGTAGACAAAATCGAGAAATTCCGCTTTGAGAAAGTCCAGGTAATCCTGAAGCGAAGTCCCTTCTTCACCGACAACTTTCATCATCTGGGAAATATCATTGCCTCTGCGCAGGGTTGAGAGCCCCATCTCCCTCTGACCCTCATCGATGAAACTTCTGTATTTGCTCCAGCTGAAGAGCGGGTCGATGGCTGGGTATCTTCGGGCATCGGAGCGACTGCGGGAAAGACCATGGAAAGCACCAACAACCTTTAATGTTGCCTGTGTCACCGGTTCTTCAAAGTTGCCACCTGCAGGGCTGACCGCCCCACCGATGGTAACAGACCCCTTCGAACCATCGTGTAAACGGACCACTCCTGCCCTCTCGTAGAATGATGCGATTCGCGACTCCAGGTATGCGGGAAAAGCCTCTTCTCCTGGAATTTCCTCCAGCCTCCCGGACATTTCGCGCATAGCCTGTGCCCAGCGGGAGGTTGAATCCGCAAGGAGAAGCACCTGGAGTCCCATCTGGCGGTAATATTCTGCTATGGTGACCGCCGTGTACACGCTCGATTCCCTCGCTGCTACGGGCATCGAGCTGGTATTGCAGATAATCACCGTGCGATCGCTCAAGGGCCGGTTGGTTCGCGGGTCAATGATAGAGGGGAACGTCCGTAATGTTTCGACAATCTCGCCTGCCCTTTCACCGCAGGCAGCAATAATCACTACATCGACTTCGGCATGTCGGCTGATCAACTGCTGCAAAACAGTTTTCCCTGCTCCGAAAGGGCCCGGGATACAGTATGTCCCTCCCAGGGCAACGGGAAAGAGTGAATCTATCAGGCGCATTTTGGTTACCAGGGGTTCCCCGGGCTTCAGCCGTTCAGTATATGCCTGAATCGGGATCTTTACGGGCCAGGTCTGGCTTAAATATACGGGATGCATTTTCCCGTTCTGGTCTTTTATCTGGGCAACGGCCTGGCGTATCGTGAACTTGCCAGCATTTTCGATCGATACAAGTTCATAATTACCAGCCAGGGAGAAGGGGACCATGCAATAGTGACGGAATATTTTCTCTTCAACAAACCCGATTTTATCTCCTGCCCGTAATCTGTCTCCGGGTTTTTTCAACGGGGTAAAATCCCAGGCCTTCGATTCAGAAAGTGCCTTAATATAGACACCTCTTTGCAGGAAAAAACCGCATTGTTCAGCAATCTCCGGCAGAGGGTTCTGGAGACCGTCATAGATCTGGCCAAGCATTCCCGGCCCTAGCTCGATCGAAAGGAGTTCTCCGGTAAACTCAACCTCTTCTCCGATCTTTAGGCCGGTTGTTGCTTCATATACCTGCATCTCGGCAAGATTGCCGCGTACACGGATAATTTCGGACTTGAGCCGCTCGTCCCCGTGCCTGATAAAGGCCACCTCGTTCTGCATGACGGGTGTATCAAAAGATACAGTGACCATGTTACCACTGATTTTCATGATTCTCCCGTATGGCTGCGCTGTCATTCACACCTCCTGGGGCTCGAGTGCTTCTTTGAGCAGGAGGGACGCATCCGCACTTCGTATACTCTCCCACCGATGGAGAATCAGCAGTTTATAGGCATAGCATATCAGGGCGTCCAGATCAAAATAATGGGCTTTTGCAAGTTCATCCAGCATCTTCCAGCGTGTGTCATCGAGTATCTTCTCACCTTCAAGCAAAGATGTGCTCATCGTTGCTGCAGCAACGACAGGGGCAAGAGATGGTCCGGTGTACGTAGTCGGCTGGATAGAGGTCTCAGCCTCGACTTGCCACCTGCCGGCCCGCACTTTAACAATCTCATTCCTCAGGCTGGTATCGAACTGGATCCATCGCTCAATGAAGTGATGCCACCTGCCTTTTTCCATGTAGTGTTCAGGTTGGGGCAGATTGCTCAAAGTCTGATAATCTTTATCCGGGATGAAACGGTGACATGCCTCAAGGAACCGCTCAAATGAAAACGGCGGTTTCATTCCGAAATGCAGCGTTGGCAGGCTTGCGATAAGGTAAGGGTAAAACTCTGCCATCCTCTTTCAGTCCTCAGCTGATCTCTCGAAAATCCTGTTTAATTTGGGTTTGAGGCACATGATGATGTACCTCGCTAGAGCTTTATCAGAAAAATCATAGCAGGATTTTCCACTGTCAAAACTGATGGTAAACCCTCCCTGGATCTCTTCACCGCACTGTAAGGTTATTCCCCTCTCTGTCTCCTGCCGAAGTTGCCGAAGATAGTGTTGTTCCAGGAGGTTCAGGTCTTTTTCATTGAGTGAAATGATGATGTCGCTTTGATCCGTTGTGGAATAATTACTGGCAATCTCCAGAATGAGCCTGTGGAGCGCCTCCGGTGTGAGGACTTCCCGGACATCAGAAACCACAATCTGCCCGAGCATGGCATTAATCTCCTGTCGGAGCGAAAGAAGAAGATCTCTTCCTGCCTGGGCGAGCAGAGCTCTCTCCCGTTCATCATCACGTTGGATTCTTTCATGAGCGGCGGAGATCAACTCCTCTGCTTCAGCTCGTGCCCGCGAGAGGATGGCATCCGCTTTGTGCCGCGCCTCATCCTCGATAATCTTTGCCTTCTCTTCGGCAGCCTGGATCCCCTCCTGTTGTATTTTCTCGATCAGATCCCTAATCTCTTCCGGCATAGAAACGGATCATTCTCCTTCTGCTTTCTGGTGAGGAACCATCAGTGTTCGTTGACAACCTCATCTGTTACTTGATGGTTACGTCCCCTTTCCCCATTTTATTATCGGTTTCCAATTCGTAACGACTCCCGCACAGGCCCAAAGATGCAATGGATATCTATCATGACCATCATGACATAAAACATCATATACATTCCCTTCTGACCAGTTCCAGTCAATCCTGGACTCTTCCTTCTCCGGTACCGAAAGATACCTTTATATTGATATTTGCTAACATATAGCATGGAAAAATTTGTCATGGGAGACGATTCATGCTCGAACTGGACGAAGTGACCAAAAAATTCGGCGGACTGGTCGCAGTTAATGCAGTTGATCTCCAGGTGAAAGAGGGGGAGATCCTGGGGCTTGTCGGCCCAAACGGTGCAGGGAAAACCACGCTCCTGAACCTTATATCCGGGATCTACCGTCCTGATGGGGGGAAAATCAGGTATTTCGGCGAAGAGATTTCACGCCTTTCCATGGACCGTATCTGTCGAAAGGGTATAGCAAAGACATTTCAGCTCACACACTCCTTCCCGGGACTGACCGCTCGCGAAAGTGTTATGATCGGGTCGCTCTTCGGCAACAGCCACCACCAGAGCATGGGTGAAGCCTCGGATGAGGCGGAAAAACTCCTGAAAAGGGTCGGGTTTCCCATGGAACGGATCGATATGCCCCTTGCAAACCTGAACGTTATCGAGCTCAGGAGAACCCAGCTTGCCCGGGCTCTTGCTTCCCGGCCAAAGATCCTTCTCCTTGACGAAATGATGACCGGTCTCAACCCAAGCGAGAGCGACGAGGCGGTCTCGCTCATTAAATCCCTCCGTGACGATGGTCTCACCATTGTCATGATCGAGCATGTTATGCGGGTCATCCTCGGAGTCTCTGACCGCATGGTGGTTCTGGACCGGGGGGAAAAGATCGCAGAAGGGATCCCTTCCCACGTCGTGCAGGACAAGCGTGTTATTGATTCGTACTTAGGCGAACGGTACGCATGACGGGAGAAAACACCCGCCTCCTTGAGGTCCGCAACCTCTCGGTATTTTATTCCGGTCTCCAGGTGCTCTGGGATATCTCCCTGGTGGTGAATAGCGGGGAGATTGTTACCATCCTTGGTGCGAACGGGGCAGGCAAGACGACACTGGTGCAGAGCATATTCGGGCTCGTCCGGGACCGGAAAGGGAGGGTCCTTTTTCAGGAAACGGATATTTCATCGCTCCCTGCCTATGACGTGGTGACGCGGGGCCTCTCCCTTGTCCCTGAGAGGCGCGAACTCTTTCCGAAGATGACGGTGATTGAAAACCTGGAGATTGGAAGCTTCCCCCACCGGGAGACGGCGGCCAGGTACGAAGAGATCTTTGCGCTATTTCCCGTGCTCGAAGAACGTCAAAGCCAGCTTGCCGGGACGCTTTCCGGAGGAGAACAGCAGATGCTCGCTATAGCCCGTGCACTCATGGCCCGCCCGTCTCTGCTGATCCTGGACGAGCCATCGCTTGGCCTTTCACCCCTCCTGGTATCAACCGTCCTTGATGCAGTGGCAACCCTCAATAAATCCGGCCTCTCGATCCTGCTTGTTGAACAGAATATACAGCACGCCCTGGAGATATCACAAAGGGGCTACATACTTGAGAATGGAAGGATCGTCAGGGAAGGGTCTTCCGAAGAACTCCTCCACGATGACCAGATCCGGGCAGCATACCTGGGTATGTGAGGCTGATGTGGCTCTCTGCCCGGCCCCCGCACGTTTTTTTTTTTATAAAACAAGAGTCCGATCTGAAAATATTCAATAGCCTTCTATCGGGATTACCATTCAGCCAAGGCCTGTAATTGCTTCTTTGAGCGAAATCCGCTTAAAATAATCATCCCGGCTAAAAGTACTAGGTATATCTTCCAGTGGTGAAAGTGTGCGGTCCAAACCCTTGTGCCCCGGCAAGGTGGTCAACAAAACACAGTAAATCGATCATCTCCCTGTTCACGCAGGACAGCGGCAGGAAAAGTGTAAAGGGGATCTTGTTGGGACTGCCCCTTGCAAAACCACGTCATGCACCGATAAATGTTGAAACGGGCATGTTCACACCACCTCTCCTTCTACCGTGATCGTGTACTCCTTTAGCGGGATTTTCTTTCCCGAACGCTCCATTGCCTGCTTCACGATGGAGGTCGTACCGCTGCAGCACGGGACTTCCATGCGAAGCAGGGTAATAGAGTTGATATGATGCCTGGAAAATATCTCGGACAGCTTGGTGATATAGCCTTCAATGTCCGCATCCAGTTTCGGGCAGAACACGATCACCAGTTTATCCTTCAGGAATTCACGGTGGAAATCGGCGAAGGCGAAAGGAACACAATCAGCGACAATGAGCAGATCGGCATGGTCAAAGTATCCGGCATAGGGGTTGAGGAGCCTGAGCTGCACCGGCCACTGCCTCAGCTCTGAACGGGTTGCTCCGGCCTGCTGCCGGGACCCGGCCCGCGGTTGCCGGGTGATGACCCGTGCTGCAGATCCAGGGCAGCCTGTAACCGAGGGATGGCACTGTGCCACAGGGCCGGGACGACTTCCCGGGGTACGGTGCCGGGGGACGGGAATGTGGTGCTCCTCCAGGTATTCGATTGCCTGCTGGTAGAGGGCGTGTTCCCCATGTCCGAGGAGGTGCTCAAGATGGGCGGTGATGACCGCCGGCCCCTGCAAAACGACGTTGGCCATGACGGCCTTCTCGTCATAGGCCCCGGCTTCGCGTTCGATGACCGTGATTGCCCCTTCGGGGCAAGTGCCGATACAGGCACCAAGCCCGTCACAGAAGAGGTCGCTCACGAGGCGTGCTTTTCCGTCGATCAGCTGCAATGCTCCCTCAGGACAGTCAGGGATGCACTGCCCGCATCCCGTGCACTTTTCTTCATCGATATGGATGATCTTTCTTTTCATGGTATTTTCTCACTCACGGTGATGTCCAGGCTTCCTTGCCGTCAGTTTCCGGTACGTCTCCTCTCCTACGCACTCTCTTGCATACTTGCACCACTGGACGCAGGAGAGGAGGTCATTGTAGACGGTGAAACCGCACCTGCTGCACTTCACGGAAACATCGTTTGAGAAGACCTCGATCTCCTCGCCGCACTGGGGGCATTTCTTGATGGCCAGGGTAGGTGTCCGGATGTTTGCCGCACCGGGACATCGATCAAGCATGTTCTCTCTCCCAGCAGCGGTATTCCTCTAACAGTGCGTCGGCATACACCGCTTCCTTCTTCGTCGGCACGTAGTTGAATTCCTTAACCCGTTTCATGATCTCCCGGGAAATGGCAGGGCCATCCGCCAGCTCCAGCTTTTTCACGTCTTTAAAAATGAAGTCGAGATGATCGATTCCGGTCTCCTTGCCATTGATCAGGACCCGTTTTGTCCTGATCTTGTCCGGGGGGATACCCCCGCAGATGGAACAGTAATACCCGTCTTTCTCATCGCCTGCCATGGCTAGCCTCTGACCATGATCAGCATCATCTTGAACCTGGTGATCGCTGAGAGTGCATGCGGGGCATTGGCTGGGAAGATAATCGTCTCCCCCTCCTTCATCTGGAACGTTTTTCCCGAGACCCAGACCTCGCATTCACCGTCAAGGATGGTGACCACGGCATCGTAGGGGGCGGTATGCTCGGAGAGCCCCTCGTTCTCGTCAAAAGAGAAGAGGGTGATGCTGCCTGCTTTCCGGTTGATGACCATCCGGCTCGCGACCGTCCCGTCCTGGTAGTCCACGAGGTCCTTGAGGACCAGTACCTTTCCCTTGAGTTCGTCCCGTTTCTTATCCGGTCTTTCGGTTATGTCCGGGGGTTCCAGTTTGAATTCCATGTCAGCTCACCCTTTCTCCAGAGTCTCGTCTTATGGCCCTAAAAAACCATGTGGATACCAGCCTCCGGCCCCATACCATGGGTATCGGGCTTCCGGGCCACAATCCCCGGCGGGCACGTCCGCCACCGCAGGTAACAGAGACAACGGATGGGCCCGGGGTAGAAAAAAATGTGCACCCGCACCGGACATGCCCTGCACAGGAACCCCTCCTCTCCGTTTCCTATCGCCGCAAGGTTCTTTCCGGAGCTCTCCTTTGCAGGGACATCCCGGGACATCCCGGCACGCCGCGGTCTCTTCACCAGTCCCGCAGGTACCTTTCACGGTGCACCCGTTTCCCTTGACTGTATCATGGTGGCAGAACATCGCCAGGCTCTTTTGGTTTGTTTTTGATATAGGATATCTATTCCATACTAAAGCATAAATAGCCAGAGGTTCCCATTTAGATACCATGCAGGAATCCTGCACGGTCAGTCAGACGGTCAGGTATCTTTCCAAGCGGTGGACACTGCTCATCATCCTGGAGCTCTACAAGGGCGAGGGATATAGCAGGAGGTTCTCTGAGCTCCGGGACGCCTTACCGGGAATCACCCCCAAGGTCCTTTCAGAGCGGTTGAAGGAGCTCGATATAGAGGAGATCATCACCCGCACCGTGGATGCGACCGCGTTTCCTGTCCGGACCGAGTATACCCTGACCGAGAGTGGCCTTGAGATCATCGAGATCATCCGTGACATCAAGAGATGGGCCCTGAAGTGGAAGATCGACAACATCACCTGTAAAAGCCAGGACTGCAAAGAGTGTGTGCTCTGAACCAGTGGCCTTATGGCCTGAATGACCCATGAATTGATTATCACGTGAAGAACCAGAGAAATGTAAGAGATGAATTCGCTATGAAGATCGTTGATGCAACCAGAACTGCCAGCTCGCCCAACCCCCACCACGTGGACGCAAGAAAGCTATGCGAGATTCCCCATGCCGTGGTGGTCATGATCACCCTCCAGCCCGGCGAATCGCTGAAACGGCACGCGACTCCGGTCGATGTAATCTTCTACGTGCTGGAAGGGACGGGCACAATAGAGATCGGCAATGAGAAGGAGACGGTGGGGAAGGACACCCTTATAGAGAGCCCGGCCAGGATCCCTCACCGGTGGATCAACGACAGCACATCGGTGTTCCGGGTGCTGGTCATCAAGGTGCCGAAACCGGCCGAAGAGACCAAGCTGCTGTGAGGAAGGACCATGGCTCATCATACCGGTGCCATCCTCCAGCGGGATGGAAAGACCTTTGGAATCGTGACCCGGGTTCCGGGAGGATTTGTCACCCCCGAAGCGCTTGAGAACCTTGCTGCCGTTGCCCGGAAATACCGGGTCCCGATGGTTAAACTCACCTCGGGCCAGAGGTTCATGCTGATAGGGATCCCGGAAAAAGACCTGCCGTCCGTATTCAAGGAACTCGGACCCCTTGCCGAGAAAGAGACGGCTCCCTGCATCAAGTACGTCCAGGGCTGCCTCGGCACGGATGTCTGCAAGTACGGGGTCCAGGACTCCACCGCGCTGGGGTTAGAACTCGAAGAAAAGTACCATGGCACCACATTCCCGGCAAAGCTCAAGTTCGGGGTGTCCGGCTGCCCCCGGTGCTGTGGCGAGAGCTTCATCCGGGATATCGGGCTTGTAGGGACCACGAAAGGGTGGACCGTGATCTTCGGCGGAAACAGCGGGAGGAGACCTTCCGTCGGGACGGTTATTGCAGAAGATCTCTCTACGGACGACGCCCTTGACCTCGTCCATCGCCTGCTGGAATATTACCAGAATAATGCCAGCCCGAAGGAGAGGACGGCACGGTTCCTGGAGCGGATCGGGTATGAACGGTTGAAGTCGGAACTTCTCACGCTCCTGCCGTATATCCCCCTCGAGGGCCTGCGGTAGCCGTGGAAAAGACCGCCCCTTCCTTTTGATTTTTTTGTCTTTCACCCTCTTCCATGCCCGTGCAATGCCCCTGGAACAGGGCCTGGAGACGGGTTTTCATGGTTTTTAAGCAAGAGTCTTTCCCAGGTGCTGCAGGAAGCGTCTATGGTGTCCTGACCATGCCCGTGCAATGCCCCTGGAACAGGGCCTGGAGATGGTTTTTCATGGTTTTTTGAGCGAGAGTCTTTCCCAGGTGCTGCAGGAAGCGTCTACGGTGCCCTGGCCATGCCCGGCCTGGAAAGCCCCTCATCGGCAGGCTCATCCCCGGTCACCATGCATCCCCGGTCACCATGCATCCCCGGTCACCATGCAGGAGAGTTGTTTGCCAGGCACATTACCGTGCCCCTTCCAGGTACTCCTTGAGTGCCACGGCATTGTTGTGCTCCTCATCGTGTGCTGCATAAATAAACGAGACTGTGGCGTGGTGTTTCAGAGTGTCCTCCAGGAGCTTCACCACTTCAGGGCGCTGGCGTATCTCCTCGAAGTATCGTCTCCTGAACTCCTCCCATTTCCCGGGGTCGTGGCCAAACCATGTCCGGAGTCCCGGGCTTGCCCCGGCATCCTTTATCCAGAGATCGATCTTCAGGCGTTCCTTGGACAGCCCCCGTGGCCAGAGGCGTTCCACGAGTACCCGGTACCCGTCACTCTCCTCGGGGGGCTCGTAGGCACGTTTCAGCTTTATAGGCATGAAATCCACCATCGGTCTCTCTCCCTGTCCTTCCTATTTAAGATTGTTGTCGTCCCGGCCGACAGAACCGTGAAAAGCCCGCCCACCCTGGTGACGGTCTCCTCTCGTTCCCGGAAATTGAGATACTGCGATTGTTCTTTCAAAAAGTATCTCTGTCTCTTTGGGGAAAATGCATCTCCCGGTGAATTCGATACCGGTTCATCCAGGACAGGACCATGGGAAATCGCCAACCCTTGAGCTCGGGGAGAACGCATCGTTTATCCGCAACCACCAGGAGCCTGCTCCTCAATTCACATAAAAAAGCCCGATGCTCTGCGAAACCGGTCGGGATCATCCCCCGGTGACCGGTTCAATCTCCCCGGTATCATGAAAGAGCGACCAGGTGCGGTTCCTGGCTTTCGTTGATCGCTTTCCGGGGGAGTCCTGCTTGCACAATGCATCGCGGGGATCCTGTCGCTTTTGAAATGAATATTAAACCGGCATTCTTTTTAACAAAGTCACCTTACCATTTCAGAATATCAACAAGGTTTAGAGGTAACCATGGCCAAAGCAAACATTCCTGGTAAAGGTGCAATTGTCCAGAGAGATATGGAGACTTACCTGATCCACCCCCACATCCCCGGAGGGTTCGTTGAGCCTGCATTGTTAAGAAAGATAGCCGATGTGGCGGAAAAGTACAATGCGAAATACCTGAAGCTCACCGGTGCCCAGCGAATCGCCATCATCGGACTCCAGGAAAAAGACCTGGATAACGTCTGGGCTGAATTCGAGGACCGCTCCAAGGCCATCGGCCTTACGATCCGGAGTATCCAGATGTGTCCCGGCACCCGGTCATGCAAGAAAGCAAAGCAGGACAGCCCGGGCCTGGGGTTCGCGCTCGACAAGGAATTCTATGGCAAGCCTGCCCCGGCCAAGTTCAAGATGGGAATATCGGGATGCTCAAACTGCTGCAGCGATTGCTGGTTAAAAGACCTCGGGTTTTTTGGCACTGACGAGGGCTTTACTGCCGTCGCTGGCGGGAAGGGTGGCGGAACGGCAAAGATAGGCCGCGAGATTGCGACTGGCCTGGACCAGGAACAGGCAATAGCCCTTGCAAGGAGGGTCATCGCCTTCTACCAGGAGAACGCAAAGGCTCCCGAACGCCTGGGTGGGACGATCGATCGCCTTGGCTTTGATACATTCCTCAAAGCGGTGCTCTGATCCGTACAGGTAGCCAGCGGGTATTGTGCCGCCAATGCAGACCCGGGCCGGGTTATTGCCATTAATCCCGCACTCAAGGGTATAACTATCATCTGGCAGGGCCCATGAACCTGCATGCACATGGCACAGAAACGAACACGGACCGGTGCTGTCGCCCTCGGGGGAGGCACGGTCCTCCTCATCTCCATGCTTCTTACGGCGGGTTGCACCGGCCAGGGACCGGAAGACCGGCTCACCGGCACGGATTGGACGCTTGTCCAGTACTCGCAGGACACAAAGACCGTGCAGGCCCTGCCCGGCAGTCCTGTCACCCTCACCTTCGGTGATGACGGGAGGCTTTTCGGATCGGCGGGATGCAACCGCTACTTTGCATCCTGGAAGGCATCGGGCAGCCTGCTTACCATCGGCCAGGCCGGGTCCACATTGATGTACTGCGGCGAACCCGGCGTAATGGAGCAGGAGAGCGCGTACCTGGGCCTCCTGCCGGAGGCAGGATCCTTTGCCATTGACGGCGACCATCTTGTTCTCTCCGACAGGTCTGGGAACGTGATCCTCACGTTTGTAAAAACTGTCCCTCCCGCTCCCCTTCCGCTCATCGGGACGAACTGGACCCTCTCGTCGGTTCACACCCCCGGTGCCGTGTCATCGGTTATTGCCGGAAGCGAGATTACTGCCGTCTTTGGACCTGATGGGAAGGTGGCAGGATCGGCGGGGTGCAACCGTTACTTCGCCGGCTATACTGCAACCGGGAACTCCATGTCCATCACCGGTTTCGGTTCGACCAGGAGATTGATGTGCCCTGACAAGGATGTCATGGATCAGGAATATGCCTACCTGGCAGCCCTTGAATCGGTCAGGGGTTACCAGGTCAACGGCGGAACGCTCGTCCTTGCCGGCAGTGACGGATCCCCTCTCCTGACATTCAGCGGCCGGCCATAATCTCTTTTTTCCTGGCTTCATCCCGGGACTGGTCTTCCGGATAACTTTCAGCGCCGTTCGGCGAATGAACAAATCGCGATATGAGTCCCGGACTTCGCCCCAATCTCGATTGCCTTGAGATCCAGGATGGAAAAAAACGGTTCCAGGAGGTCCCGGATCTCAGGCTCGGAGGAGAAATAGAGGATGGTCCCGATCCGGGTCTTCCTGAACCTGCCCGAACCGCCGAACTGGGGATCGTCTTTCGAAAAACAGACCGAGAAGTACTTCCCTCCCGGTCCGAGGAGGGCAGAGACGTTCCGGATGTAACGCTCCCGGTCCTGGGGGAAGATGTGGTGCAGGAGTTCCCAGTCGTATGCGAAATCGAAGGTCTCGCCCTGAAGCTCGTGCAGGTCTCCGAGAAGGTCGGCAACAACGAACCTGCACATGGCTCCCTTCTGTGCAGCCTTCTTTGTGGCAATCGCAATCGCGGTCGGTGAACTGTCGATCCCTGTAACCTCGAAGCCTTTTCCAGCGAGCCATATGGCGTAGTTCCCGGCACCACACCCCAGATCAACTGCTTTGCAGGGCAGGACCCGTCCCTGCTCCACCAGGCCAACAAGTGCAGCGGGCGGGATTTCAATGTTCCATGGAATGGAATCGAGGGGCAACGTCCGGTATATTTTGTCCATGTCCGGGTACTTCATGTCCTTGCCCTCTCCACCCTCGTGTATTACCCCCCGGGGGAAAGCGCTTCCGGACCCTGTTCTCCGATGGCCTCCTCCCGGGGGGTCTCCGGGTCAATTTTCTCAGATCAACGCTCTACTGCCGGGAGAGAGTTTGTGTTTTTGGGCATAAAATTTTGATCGTGTCCAAAGATCGGCCGAAATAATCCCTGGCGGGATGAACTCACTGGCAGGATAACCATAAGTTGGTGGATATCGTGCACGCAATTGGAGTAAAGGTATGCATTTGTGAAGACGGCCGGCCGGTACCGATCGAGCGGGTGAGCCTGGTGCCAGCAAGAAACCCGGACTTAACGGTGCTGAAGCCGGGCAACGGTCCCTGCCCGCGGGGTGATGGTCCCCACGGTGCTTTCACCGGCAGCGCTGACACCATCCTTGCAGGGATTACTGCTTCTTCTTTCCTCGTTTTTTTGCCGGGGGGCGTCCTGGTGATGCATTTATGGCTGTTTTATCAGGGGGAGTCTTCGAAAAGGGTTCAAAAAGAGATGCGTTCTCCTGTGCTAACTTTTTGGAGGGTTTTTGGGGAGGCTCGTTCAACGCGGAGAACAAATCTTCGTCAAAGAGCATGTCTGTGGTTTCAATGTAGTCCATCACTTCAAGCAAGCTATGGTACATGGTGATTTTTTCCTTCAGCGCCATGGCACACCTGCTTTCATTCAGCCCGATCCCACCATCATCACTGGGTATCGGCAGGTCAAACCCTTCCATCCACATCGGGCAGTCGTTCTTTACACAATCATGGGCCAGGTCACGCCAGCATTTCATGATAGTGGAGGTTTTTGGTAAAAGGATTTGAATATTTACATTTCAGAACGGTTGAAAAATTTGACGATGCGGGTCTCATCACCCTTACCCGGGGCGTGATCCAGAGGCAAAAACAGCGGGGAGCAGATCTCAGCCATGACCGGGACCGGTCCTGGCGCTGGTCACTTTCTTATATCACCCTTAAACTCGAGCATGGTGCTGCACTCACACCCTGAACCCGCGACTGTCTCCCCGGGAATAGCCCGGGAAGGCGGGTCGGCTCGTCCAGGGGTCAGCCGCCACACGCTTTCTTTATTTCACCGACAATTGTGTCGAGAATTCTTTCGAAATCACCATCGGAACAATCGACCCGGATATCGGCATACTTCTCGTATAACGGGCTTCGCTGGTCATACATGTCGGAGAGACCCTGGCCCCGGAAAAGGACGATGCCCCGCGAGGTGATGTCATTCAGCCTTCGGACCATCTCTTCAAAGGAGATGTCAAGGTAAAGGACAATGCCTTTCGATTTCAGGTAGTTCATTGCCCGATCGCTTAAAACAACGCTTCCGCCGGTGGCGATCACGGTGTTGTCTGCATCAAGCGAGAGGACCGTGTTCTCCTCGATCTTCAGGAACTCATCAGCACCTTTTTCATCGATGAGTTCCTGCAGGAGTTTTCCGGTGCGTTCCTGTATCGCGATATCGGTATCTATGAAATTCATCCCGAGCGTTTTTGCAAGGATGACACCAACGGTGCTCTTTCCGGCACCAGGCACACCGATGAGAATGACGGTATTCATGTGGGATCCAGGCAGCTCAGCGGTTCCTACCCGTCATCTCACCCCACTTACTCTCCTCTCGCAGAAAAACGACAGTTTCCTTGCATTCCGCAATTAAGAGACAGGGCCGTAAAAATATAAAAAGGGAAGGAATGGGGAAACGACACTCCCAGGGTATTTCAAAGGGGCAGAGATGTTGTCGCCGCGGTTGCCGGATCACCCTGGACATGGGACACCTGACATCTCTCCTGCTACCAGGTCGCCGTTCACACACTTCTTCCAGAGAGGGTTCGTGGAGCCCTTCGGCAGCCAGCAGTGAGATCTTCCCTGCTGGGCAACCCTTTCGTTGACGAAGGCTCCCCGAGGCGCCAGCGGAGACCGGCATAGCCGGGGGCCTTCATGGAAGAAAAACTCCATCCCAGGGCCGTCTCCCGTAGAACGGGGTCGCGACACGGGAGTGTCAGTCGGCAGGGGAGTGCCAGGCCCATCCCCGCGTACCGTGGCCCTCAGGCTCTCCGCAAGGCCGGTCACCGCAAACTTTGTGGTGTCGAGGGCGCCCGGCATCGGTATGCCAGGTAATTCCATGAGGGAGGACTTCCCTCAGTAGCATATCCGGCCCTGAGTCTTTCCCAGGTCAACCTGGCACTTTCCTGCCGTTGAAATACCCGTTTTTTCATCTTGCATGGGGCTATGTTCTAATTCGTTTATCCCAGCACCCGTGACATGGGGGTGTTCAGGAAGACCTCCCCCTCGGACAGTACGGACTGGAGCATCTTCTTCACCGGGAGAGATGCCAGGGCTTTGATGATATGGTGCTGCCGCGGGTTCTGCATCGGGGAGAGCTCGGTCCACTTGAGGGTTCCCTTTCCCGCGTATGCCTTTTCCACCTCCATCCATTGCGGGAAGAAGATGAACTGCGAGAGGTCTGCTCCCGGGGCCCCGACTTTGGGGATATACCGCCACCCGATCATGTCAAGGGACCGGAGAGAACTCTTGGCCAGTTCCAGGTCCTTGCCGGTGATCGGACCTTCCGCTTCAAAATTCATGGTAAGGAAGGTGTTTCCCTCGTAGCTTAGGGCCGTGGTATAGTAAGGTCGGTAAATGTGCAGATCCTCGATATTGGCAAATATCTTTGGGACCCCGGTCTGTTCCCGCCCGGTGAGGATGGGATCGGTCCGGTTTTCCCAGACGACCAGTGGATATGCTGCATCAATGTGGTCCTTTTTCCCGTTGAAACGGACCGGTGCAGCCACGGACACCAGGTTGTAATGGCCCCCGCCAAGCCAGTTGATCTCTCTCAACCTGGTATAGCCAACCTGTACTTCCGGGGCCCGGAGTTCCAGTTCTTCCGGGATATAGCGTTCCAATGCCGCCCGGTCGGTCTCAAAGGCAACCATCAGCGTCGTTGCTTTCTGTTCTGCCTTGTAGGCCGTAGAAAAAATATTCCCCCCGAAGTGAACGGGCATCAGGTAGGTGGAGTCTTTTTGCAGTTGAAACATGGTTGTATCACTTTTCCATTCCCGCCAAATCGTTAATACTTATTTGTTTTTGTTTCCGTGTTAACGGGTAAAAAAACTTCAAAAAATGTAAAATATGCCTTTAAACTGCCCCTCCGCTATTATTTTAGCCAGTATGCAATGAGTCTTGAGCCGGGGAATCGTTTGGTTATTAATGAAACCATGGCACATCTCTATGGGTCAACATACCTTTTTTTTGAGAAAATGAAGAAGAGGGGAACGATCATGAAGATGAAAATCGGTTATTTCACAATCACTGATACCTGGACACCGGCCCAGTGCCTGCAACTGTCGATAGCAGCTTAAAAGATCGGAATTTACGCAATCTGGGTCGAAGACCACCATATAGCGTTTGGCAATGCGGGCATTCTGGTCTAAAGAAGCAGCCGGGTGCCAATTCATGAGGCCCCAGCCTTTCCGTATGGAAGGATGTCCTCCCCCATGTCAGGTAACGCGACAAAAGCACTATGCATATGAAAGATGGGTGCCAATGAGGGAGGTTGAAAGAACATGAAGACAAAAATCGGTTATTTCACAATCACTGATGCCTGGACACCGAACCAGTGCCTGCAGCAGTCGATAGCAGCTGAAAAGGTCGGGTTTGACTCGCTCTGGGTTGAAGACCACCTGATAGCGATGCCAGGGGGAACCGAATGTAACTTTGCCTGGACGGTCATGAGTTCAGCGCTCCAGGCGACAAAACAGGTCCCCTTCTACACCGGTGTCACCGCACCCATCATGCGTTACCACCCGGCCATCGTTGCCCAGGCATTCGCCACCATGGGGGCGATGTACCCGGGACGCGTCGGACTGGGCGTAGGTACGGGAGAACCGCCAAACGAGATGGCGGTCTCCAGGGGCGAATGGCCGTCGAACCTTGCGCGGCTCGAGATGCTCGAGGAGGCACTCACGGTCATGAACCGGCTGTGGACAAGCGATGAACCCATCAGCCACGCAAGTAAGTATTACACCCTCAATGACGCGGTCCTGCTGACAAAGCCGGAGAAGAAGATCCCCGTATACGTCAGCGCCATCGGGCCACGAGCAGCGGACCTGGCGGGACGTCTCGGCGACCACTTGATAACGATTGCGAACAACCCCAGTTACGTCAGGGATGAACTCCTGCCGGCCTTCGAGGCTGGTGCCAGGGCGGCGGGAAAGGACCCGGAGACCATGGAACGCGTCGGCCATTTCTCCTTAATCCACGATCCCGACCAGGTAGTCAGGCCTGAAGACCTGCAACAGGACGCCGGTACCATCCAGGGAGGCGCCTTAGCCAGGGCCATGTCGAGCGGGCCCATTTTTATCTCCCATGATGCTGAAGATTTTATCAGGAAAATCGAGGAATACAAGCGGATGGGGTTTAATCATCTCGCGATTGCCGATGCGAGCTTGCTGCAAAAAAAACACAGCCGTTTGCCTTTTTACGGTGATGCCAGCCTTGCTATCTGGAAGGATGTCCTCCCCCACATCAGGTAGCCCAAAACCTGACACCTTTTTTTCCAAAGCCCACGACTGCCAGGAGGTTAATTTGGGATACTTCATTCTGCCATCTCACCGGGCTTTGGCGGTTTGTTAAAGGCCGGGCACTATGACGATGCAGGGGGATTCCTCACCCGGGACTTCCTCCCCTGGACCGATTACGCGAAGCAGGAGAGACCGGGAGGGACTCCCGTTATCCGGCACCTCTGCCGAAGCTGTAATATCGGCCTGCGGCTGCGGGCAAAAAAAGGCTGCGGTTTTTTTGGCCGGCACTTCCGATGTCTCGCTTGCCGGGCGGGTGACGGTGGGTTCACAGAAGTGGTTTTTTTTTAAAAAAAAGATGGCCGCCGCTGACGTGCAGAAGGGGATCGCAATGCATATATGAGCATCCATGCAATCTGAACGTTTTATACACTCTTTCGCATTGCAGCGTAAGGGAACCACCCGGCGACCCGTCATGGGAAAAACCGGAGAAGATGAAAGATGGATAACACGGATTATTACCAGAATAAGATCTGTAACGCCACTGGAGCAAACTCTGGTATCGGATACGCACTTTCTGAGGTATTCCTGGAACGGGGAGCAACGGTCTGCATGGCCAGGGGCGACCAGGAGAAAGTGGCCGCGGCTTTCGGACAGCTGACCGCGTTCGGGGACCGTGTCCGCACCCTTATTGTCGATGTAACCGAACGGCAGCAGGTGCCGGTGACAGTCGAGCGGGCTGCTGCCGGGGCCGGCCGGCTGGGCATTTTCCGAACGGAGGGCCGGTTCACCTGGTTCCTGCCAAATGGTGTGGAGGTTTCATGACCAGATCCAAAGAAGCTGGAACCGCAAAGAAACTGCCTCGCCGGTCCAGGCAAGGCACACATCTCTCTTGCGGGGGATACCCATGACCGTGCAGCAGGGGCAAGGGCAGGAGTTGCAACCTTATATCGCAAGGCAGGCGGAGATCGACCTCTCTATCGAGGTAGTCATCCTGATGGTCGGCGGCGTGTTCTTCCTCCTCTTCGGGGCGCTCCTCTTCCTGATCGTCAGAGGGATGCTCCCCTACAACGAGGGCAGCATGTACGGGCTCTTCGTGGTCCTTGTCTCGATACAGGTCATCACCATGGGAAAGACGCCGTTTGGCGACCTCCTCAGGTCCTGGTTCGTGGTGGTCGTCGGGCTCATAACTGCAATTATCGGGACCCTCGCCATCTTCTATCCCGAGCACCTGGGTGCAGGGATCCGCCTCTTTGCCGGCCTGATCGTACTCGTTGCCGGGATCCTGGGGCTGTTCCAGTTGTTCACCGCGAAGGACAAGGCCCGGACCTGGATGAAGATCCCCGGCATCCTGCAGCAGCTGACGGTTGCCTGTATTCTCGTCTTTGGGATCGAGGTCGTGCTGGGGATCGTTACGCTGCTCCCGGGTATCATCCCCGACCAGGTTACAGCTGTGCTGTGTCTCATCTTCGGGGCCGCCCTGTTCTTCCTTGCCTGGTGCATCCATGAAACGCATCGTAAGTACCCTGGAGGGGATGAGAAGACCGCCCCGCCAAAACGCCCTTCACGCACCGGGTCCTGCCTCTTCCGGGAGGCCTCCCTTACGGTTGGAAATACCTTCAGTACCTACCAGGGGTGCCTCATGATCCTCCTCGGGTTCCTCATCTTCTTCTCCATCGTGGGCATATTGCCCTCGTTCAATGCCGATGGCCAGCTCGGTCTGCTCATCGTGCTGACCTCGCTTCAGCTGCTCGCCCTGGGCCAGTTCGTGGGAAGCAAGGTGACCCGGTCGTGGCTGGTGGTGGCATTCGGGATCCTGTGTGCCAGTGCAGGGGTCTTCTCCTGCATCGTCCCGGGGATACTTATCGGAGTGATCCAGCCGCTCCTGGGGCTCCAGAACCTCGTGACCGGCGTGCTGCTCCTCGCGACGCAGATCATCGCCCCGACCCTGTACGGGATACGCCACCCCCCTGCAGAGCCGGTCGCCATCCCCCCCATCATCAAGCGGCTGTTCCTCGTCCTGGCGATGACCGGGGTGGTGACGATCGTGTTTGGCATCAACATGCTCATACCGGCCCTTATCCCCAGCCTTGTCGGGATGCTCGTCTTTATCATCCTCCTCCCCCTCCTGGTCGGCATCGTAGGGGTCCTGACGCTGCTCACGGTCTCGATCACCCAGAAACTCGAGCAGGGTGCAACACCTGCGTCATGAACGGCGACCGTTTCCCAGGAATATCTCCTTTTTTCCGGGATGGGGGGGCGGTGTATGTTTGCGAAATAATCGAGGTCGAGACCAAGGGCAGACCACTCACGATTTACCTCGAAGGGCAAACGAAGATGGAGGGGCCTGCGACCACCGTATTTTCTGGGACGATCATGTCCTGAACCTACACGGAAATTGATTCGCTCACGGGGGTATCCGTGTTTATTTACGATTATGCCGTAGCTAAACCCGTTGGAGTCGGATATGTATCGAAGACGTACTGGTACCTAACTTCGCCACTTTTCAGTACTTCCATCAAATTTAAACGACTTAACCCAATTCGCCAGAAGCAATTTACCAGTGATTTGGCGCCTCCAGGCTACCATATCTCTTGATAAAATCTCCAAGAATTG